>Ga0247610_10003062_pt1 | contig 18708 bp, 17 predicted proteins | sample 174DNAGHGhighgp2_FD_193483 | JGI IMG/M metagenome (GOLD analysis project Ga0247610, IMG submission 193483) | Sheep rumen microbial communities from Palmerston North, Manawatu-Wanganui, New Zealand - 1742 DNA GHGhigh gp2 | ecosystem: Host-associated > Mammals > Digestive system > Stomach > Rumen...
ACTTACGTCCAAGTGAGCGATGACATCCATAGCAAAGAGACGTTTGAGCGCGAGTATAGTCCACTATTGCAAATCAAAGACGCGTATCCGAAATATATCATCGCGCGGACACGCGTGCCAAAATATGACTACCATGGGATACAGGTGATAGATCTGGCAGAATGGTTGTGCAAATGAGGCATTATGAAAAACATCTTCTATCCCGATTTTTAGTCGAAAATTTGCACATTTCAAAAAAAAGCTGTAACTTTGTAGCCGTTTTAAGTGCATATGCAAAATCGATTACCTAAATAGCAAAATAGTTCAAACATGGCTGATATAGAAAATCAAAATTCGCTTATTCCGTTGTCGCAAGCTGTGGAGACCATCAAAACGGCTATCCTACAAGGTCAATACGAAGCCCTAAAAGGTACGAATCGCATTCAGTTGGCGGTGTATTTCTCCATTGGTAAATACTTGTCAAAGAATACAAGACGTCTTTCTTATGGAGAGGGAGGCCTTAAAGCTATTAGTGATCAGTTGCACCGTGATTTGCCAGGATTAAGGGGATATTCAGCGACTCAGTTGAACGAAATGCGCCGGTTCTATGAAGCATGGCAAATGTTGGATGCAAAAGATTCATCGGTTGCAACCGATAAAAGTGGCACAATGAAAAAGTCGGTTGTAACCGACGAATCCCAATTAACTCTAAATCAATCGGATATATACCACACAATGGTGATTCCTGATGTAACGGAATTTCCCATAGAAGATTGGCACACACTAGTCAACGCCCCATAGACACAAGACCTATACTATCCCCGGCACAGAAATAAGATAACAGATTTATTTGCATATATCAAAAAAAGCAGTACCTTTGCAGGCGAAAATCATCATAAAGCGATTCACTTCGGTGGGTCGCTCTGATTGTCTTTAGAAGTATTCTCTTACTGCAAATTCGTATTGATCAATGAAGATCCTTTTGAAAGCATGCAAATTATTCTGCTCGTAGAAAATCAGCATCGCTTTCTTATAATCAATTGAATCAACCGTGCGGAAGGATAAAGGACAATAGCTGTTCGCTATCAAAAGTGCATTGCTCGTAATACGTGCCGTACGCTTGTTACCATCCTTAAAGGGCTGTATGTAACTCAACAGCAAGAGTGCCAACAAGGCTTTCTCAAAAACATTTGAACGGCTATTTATCAAATCGCATGTGTCACGCATAGCTTCACGAATCTGAAACTCATTATCCAACGGTCGATATTGCGTACCGGTTATACCCACACGTCTGTGACGTAGGCCTGTATCCACGGACAATTCCTTAGTAAGCAATTGATGAATGTCCTCAATATGACTAATGGTCAATTCTTGCAAATAGTCCGGATTATCCAGTACAAATCGCAAGGCATCTTTGTGATTCAATAGCATTACCGCTTCCTCTTTGGTCTTGCCATCTGCTGTCTTGCTCTCACGTAATAATCGCTCTGTTTCCAACAGCGAATAGGTATTACCTTCTATCTGCGAAGATTTCCAGCTCAGATCAATACCTAAACGCTCCATTTCTTTGCGATATTCATTTTTGCTCATATCGGTCAAATGAGCACGAAATTCTGCTTGCAGTTCATTGAGATGCTTTAACTCCTCCTCCGAAAACAAAGCGACTTGTGGTAATTGCTCATTGATAAGCGAAAAGTTAAAACTTGTCTGAACTTGTCGGTCATCCACGTCTTGTGCAAAATAGGTATCTAAATCAAGCGGCATTAACAAGTGCGCACGATTAGATAAGGAATAACGCGTTGCACGCGCCTTTCCTTCCACGTTAATATCACCATTCTCTATTTCTGCTGCAATTAGCCTTTTAAGAGTTGCGTCACTCTCCTTAAACCCTATTCCGGCGCGTATATCCTCACGCGAAGAAAGAGGGTGATAGTGCAAAAATTGCAGTATTTCACGAGCTGTATCCATAAACAAATATTTAAAATCGGTGCAAAATTACAAAAATTATTTGAATAATCGGCTCAATTTGATCAAAAAAATGCAAAAAATCTTATTTTTTTGAGCCGATTTGCAAAATTTTATGTCCTTTGCCGTTCAATACTTTTGCTGTACCTTTGTACTTGCGTTAGGATAACGTCCCCTGACGCATGTACAATTATGAATCACAATCCAATCAATCCAACCGAGCAGGCATTCATCGACCTCATGCTCCAAATCTCCATTCAACAAATCAATTCCATCATCCCTCATGCCGACCATATCCATCGGCAACGGTTAACCTACTTCCTCATCGAGACCCGACGAGCCGCCTACAAAGCTCTCCGCATCAAGAAAACCATGCTTGATATCCTCGCGGAGTTTGATGTCTCGCGTCCTACCTATGATGACTGGTACTCCCAATGGCATCGTTTTCTGCCAAGCAATGTAAAAATTCTGCTCGAATCAAAGTAAAATTACTTTACTTTTTTCTGCTCAATAACCACTATCTTTGCACCGGAATTCCTAAAATAGGCTACCGGTAGCTATAATTATTAACAATTTAACGTGCGAAGCACCATTTTAACCATTTAACGGTTTAACGTGCGTAAGCACAGAATTAATTATGGCAACAAAAAATCAAAAACTGACCCTCGACCTTGCCGCACGGGACATCGACAAATATCGGTAAAAGCATACGGTGAAGCAGATCTTTTGAGTGCCTCGCACGAAAAAAGAAAGCCGATAAAAGAAAGTAGCAAAGAAAATTACAAAGAAAAAGAAAGAAAAAGTCCGTCCTGTCCATTCTATTCAGCTATGAGTAGACAGGACGGGACAGGACAAAATTAAAAATTATGGAATCATTAGATATTCAACGTGCAAAATTCAATGACCTCTGGTCGTTGATGAACGTGGACGAGCGTCGCTGGCCGAACCGTTACGCAGCCACGTTCACCATGTGGAGGACACGCTCTCGCGCCGCACAAGATAAGATGGCCGAAAAAGCAGAAGGAGGAATAGGCTCCAAAAACCCGTATTTCTTCGTACAGGATTTCCCCGAACCCCAACCGACTTTCCTCAAAGGCAACGAAAGCGGTGACCTCGTGCAAGTGCGTTATCAAGGTCTGTATAAGATCTGTACCCGCGCCACCATGGAACTCTTCGGTCTCGAATGGGTACGCGATTGGTAAAACAACAACGTTAAAAAATTTTTGTTAATTGCGTCCAAATACTATTTGGACATCTAAAAATCAAATCCTTATGCAAAAAATCATTTTCAACGCCCGCTTGCACAACACCAAGCAGCGCATCCTCGCCCTCTCCGGCAGACTCGGACCCTTCATCTTCCGGACTTACAAAAACGGACTCATCACCGCTTTTTATAAGCCTAAACACGGCTCGTTATCGGGGGATTATCGATCCATTTACGAGTCATTATCGAACCAATTACGGGAGATTGCAGCTGATTTAGCCCTCCAAATCACTTCCATCGAAACCAATCTGCCCGAACCATGATCACCAAATCCCTCTTACGCAAACGACTCGGCGTTGCAATAGGCAAGTCGCTGAGTCCGAAAGAATTCACTTGGTTCTTTGAGTCTTTTTGTGAGAAGAACCCGCAGTACCAGCCCCTCAAACGCGCACGGAACTTGGATGCTAACGCGGTCGATGCCTTCAGCCGCTTTGCCGGTTACGACCTCCGTTTTCCCATCCCTTTACCGTTTTTGACGTAAATATCCAAATCTCCCCGGCTAAATATCCATTGGTCGGGGATTTTCTTGCACATCCCGAAAATTTGCAGTACCTTTGCATCGTCTTTCGGAAAGATAAGATAATCCGTTGCTGCTGCGTTTATCGCTTGCTCTCAGTGGCAACAACGGAAAAAGGAGCATTCCGAAAGACGGTGCACCTTATTATGTATCCGCCTATGTATGGCGGATCTAAAACCTAAACTGTTATGTCCAAAAAACAAATCCTCAAAATCATTGTCAGCGTTCTCATTGCTGCCTTGACCGCCCTCGGAGCCGCTATCGGACTCAACTCCTGTAACGTCACCCGTACGGTCACCACCCGCAGTGAAGCCTGGCAGCATGGCGACACCAATGTCGTCATCCAGACCCGCACCATCGAATCCTACGATGGCACCAAAAAACCCTTCTAGTTAACCGGAAGATCAGTTGACTAGAATCCCAATTAACCATTAAACCAACCTTAACCCCTCCCACGGCGTGGAGAACCGAATAATCTGAAAGCTGAAAGCTGAATGCTGATGGCTGACAGCTGACAGCTTGTTCGGCAAACGCCGAACATCCCATGGCTAAAGTAGAATATGCAGATGCAATCAAGACGGTCAGCGGTGCGCTGACCAAGATCAACAAGAAGTCCCCTCACGCAGCAGACCAGAAGATGGTGCTCGCTACCCACCGTGTAGCCCCGACCCAGACCGAAGGAGCCTGCTCCCGCCTCTATCTCCGCGGTTTGAGTGCCGTGTCCCGCACCACTCCCGTCACCGCGAACGAGATCGCGATCCGCGAACGTTTCATCGCTGTGCAGGCTGCGGTTAAAACCCGCGCCAACAGCCTCGAGCACGTGACGAGCGATCAGGCTGCCTTCTTGGCTCAAAAAGACTCCCCGACCGGCAAGAAAACGATGAAAGCTTACCTCTGGAAGGTTTGTGGTGAAGCTTACGACGCGGAGCATCCACGTTCGTAAGGAACGGACAATTAACAATTAATAAAGGGCTCTTTAAGTTTAGCACAAAATTCTGAGTACTATACGGCTCTTTACGTTTAACACCAAACTCCAATAGCCCTTTGTACATTGTACATTGTACATTGTAAATTGTATATCGTACATTGAAAAATCGCTCCCAACCGAGCGATTTTTCTGTTTTTATTTGCAAGTGTCGATTTTTTTTTGTACCTTTGCAGCGGAATTTTGACAAATCTTAAATTATAATAGTTATGGCAAATCCATTTAGTCTCGAAGGAAAGAACGCTTGGGTAACTGGTGCCTGCTACGGTATCGGTTTCGCAATCGCTAAAGCGTTTGCGCAGGCAGGGGCGGAGCATATTATCTTTAATGCCCGCAGCCGGGAGGCGATTGATAAAGCAATGGAGCTTTATCGCGCAGAGGGAATTGAGAATGCTCACGGTTACGTGTGCGATGTGACGGACGAAAAGGCTGTTAAGGCGTTGGTGGAACGCATCCACAAGGAAGTGGGGGCAATCCATATTCTCGTTAATAATGCCGGTATCATCAAGCGTATTCCGATGCACGAGATGAAACGCGAGGAGTTCCAACAGGTGATTGATATAGATTTGGTGGCACCATATATAGTCAGTGCTGCCGTATTGCCGGAGATGATGGAGCGTCGCGAAGGAAAAATCATCAATATCTGCTCCATGATGTCGGAGCTGGGACGCGAAACGGTGAGCGCTTATGCAGCAGCGAAAGGCGGTCTGAAAATGCTAACACGCAATATCTGCTCCGAATACGGAGAGTATAATATCCAGTGTAACGGTTTAGGTCCGGGGTATATAGCTACCCCGCAAACGGCACCTTTACGCGAACCGCAACCGGACGGAAGTCGTCATCCTTTCGACTCCTTCATCTGTGCCAAAACGCCCGCAGGTCGATGGCTCGAACCCGATGAATTAGGCGCACCGGCTGTCTTCTTGGCTTCGCATGCCTCTGATGCAGTAAACGGACAGATTCTTTATGTAGATGGAGGAATTTTGGCATACATAGGCCGTCAACCTAAGTAAAAATTTTAGAATAATACAGATATGAAAGGAAAGATTTATTCCATTCTGATTGCGTCTGCAATGATTTTTACCGCTTGCGGCGTGGATATTCCGCAAGTGGAAAACACCTCGTATCAAACGCTTACTGTCAGCAAGAGTGACATCACCCTGCCGTTCAAGTACAGTGCTACGCTCAAAGGTACCTCGGATGTCACCATCAAACCGCAGGTAAGCGGCCAGTTGATGGCGGTTTGCATCACGGAAGGTCAACAGGTAAAAGCCGGCGATGTACTCTTTCGTATCGATAGCCGTGATGCAGCCCTGGAGTTGGAGTCAGCGGAAGCGAATCTCCTGGCGGCACAGGCTTCCGAAAGCAGCGCTTTGTTGGAGTACGAGAGTACGAAAAACCTCTACCAGAAAGGTATTGTAAGTAAGTACATGTTGGATAATGCCGAGAATAGTTTTAAGCAAGCGAAAGCTTCCGTGGCGCAATACAAAGCCACCGCTGACCGTGCGCGTGTGAACTTGAGCTATTGTACGATCACTTCGCCGGTGGACGGCGTCATCGGATCGGTACCTGTTTATGCGGGTGATCAGGTCTCCCCGGGAACCTATCTGACGATGGTCAGCGGAAATGCGAAGATGTACGCTGAGTTCTCGGTGAGCGAATCCGTTTTGGAGGAACGCACGGAGGAGGAGGTACGCGAAGGACATAATACCTTGGAGAATTTCCCGGATGTAACCTTCCTCTTCAAGAACGGTACCGAGTACGGACGCAAAGGACGTATCACAAGTATCACCGGTACTGTAGATAAGACAACCGGCGCCTTGACCTGCAAGGCTACTTTCCCGAACCCCGAAGGAGCACTTTATTCGGGTATTCAGGGTACAGTAGTGATTCCAATCGAGGTAAAAGACGTCATGGTAGTGCCGCAAAACGCAGTAGTACGCTTGCAAAGCAAATCCTTGGTCTATAAAGTGGGCGCAGACAGTTGTGCATACAGCGCTCTCGTGGAGACGGTCGGTATCAGCAGCGATCGTGACCTCATAGTCACTTCCGGACTCGAAGTGGGCGATGTGATCGTTACTGAAGGTGCCAATAACCTCGTGGAAGGACAAAGAGTGATTTTCTAAGGTGAAAGCTGAAAGATAAACGCGAGAAATAATCCTTTCAATTTTCAATTTTCAATTTTCAATTTTCATTAGTGAAGAAGCTGAAAGATAAACGCGAGAAATAATCCTTTCAATTTTCAATTTTCAATTTTCAATTTTATGAAGGGAAATATCTTTATCGACAAAAACGTGATGGCAATCTCGATAGCGATTGTCATTATGCTGGTCGGATTTATCTGTCTCAACACCTTGCCGGTGGAGCAGTATCCGAACATAGCGCCCCCGACGGTGGAAATCTCGACCTCCTATTCGGGAGCGGACGCCAACACCTGTATGAAGTCGGTTATTCAGCCGCTTGAGGAGCAGATCAACGGTGTGCAGGATATGACGTACATGACGGCCACGGCGTCATCTACCGGTAATGTGGCGATCACGGTGTATTTCAAGCAAGGAGCGGATCCCGATATGGCGACGGTGAACGTCCAAAACCGCGTCTCGCAAGCGGAGGCTTTACTGCCGGCGGATGTGCTGCAAGCCGGTATCACCGTGACCAAACGTCAGAATAGTATTCTGCAGATCTCCGGTTTGAAATCCACAGACGGTAAATACGACGCGGACTTCATTTCAAACTATATTGATATCAATATCAAACCTCGTTTGCTGCGTATCACCGGTGTGGGGAACGTAACGAACTTAGGTAACACATACGCCTTGCGCGTATGGTTGAAGCCGGACCAGATGGCGCAATACGGGCTCGAACCAAGCGATGTGTCAGCGGCTATCCAAGCGCAGAGTTTCGTGGCGGCTACCGGTACGCTCGGACAGCAGTCGGAGAACGCCTACGAATACCCGATGGAGTACAAAGGTACCTTGAAGAGCATTGAGGAGTTTGAGAACATCGTCCTGCGCGCTACCGAAAGTGGTAACGTCCTCTACTTGCGCGACGTGGCTAAGGTCGAGATCGGCGCGAAGAGTTACACGATGACCTCTAAGGTGGATGGTATGCCGGGTGTGTTCTACCTCGTGAATCAGTCGCCGGGCGCGAATGCAACCTTGGTAAACCAACAGATCCGGGAACTCTACGATCAGTTGCAACCCACCTTGCCTGCCGGCTTGGAGTTTGTGACTCTGGAGACCAGCGACGACTTCCTTTTTGCCGCCATCCATAATGTGATCGAGACGCTCGTGATCGCTATCCTCTTGGTGATCCTGGTGGTGTATTTCTTCTTGCAAAACTGGAAAGCGACCTTGATCCCTTCTATCTCGATCATTGTTTCGTTGTTAGGAACCTTTGCTATCGTCAAATTGGCGGGATTCTCCCTCAATATATTGACGCTCTTCGCCTTGGTACTTGCCATCGGTACGGTGGTGGATGATGCCATCGTCGTGGTGGAAGCCGTGATGGCGAAGTTGGAAACGGGCAAGATGCCGGGGAACACGCCGAAGGACAAAGCCATCGAGGCTACTCGTCAGGCGATGAGTGAGGTCTCGGTTGCAGTTATATCTTGTACCTTGGTGTTCATGGCGGTATTCATCCCTGTGACTTTCATGAGCGGTACATCCGGTACGTTCTTCACCCAGTTCGGTATCACCATCGCCGGTTCGGTCGGACTGAGTTGTGTCTGCGCTTTGGTGCTCTGCCCCGCGTTGTGCGCGATCTTGATGCGTCCGAACGACGAATCCGCGGTAAGCGGCAAGAAATGGAAGGGCATCGACTACTATACGAAAGTGGCTTATGAGGCAAGTTACAACGCCATCCTCGATAAGTACAAAACTGCCGTACAGAAATACCTCAAAAAACCGTGGTTGTCGTTCCTGTTGTTAGGCCTCGCAGCCATCCTCTTTGTGCTCTTCATGAAGGTTCTGCCTTCGGGTCTCGTACCTCAGGAAGACCAAGGTGTGATCATGTGTGAGGTGCGTATGCCGGAAGGCGCAACGCTCCATGAGAACAGTGAGATCATGAAGCAGGTGGAGGAAAAAGTGAAAGCCATCCCGGAGTTGGAGAGTTATGGTTTGTGTAGCGGTTACGGTCTGATCTCATCGAGCGGATCGAGTTACGCAACGCTCATCATCCGTCTCAAAAACTGGGATGACCGTCCGGGCTTCAAGCACTATATCGACCTCGTAATCTATAAGTTCTATCTGGATTGCCAGAGCATCAAGAATGCGCAGGTTCTGCCCTTCCAGATGCCGCAGATCCCGGGTTACGGTACGTCGAACAGTATTGACCTCCAAGTACAAGATAAGAGCGATGGTGACATGAGCGATTTTGGCGAGAAAACGAATGCTTTCTTGGCTAAACTGCAGGAACGTCCGGAGATCGGTAGCGCCATGTCCACCTATTCGGAGCGCTTCCCGAAATTCAAAGTGCATGTCGATCCTGTTCAATGTGAGCGCGCAGGCATCTCGGCGAGAATGGTCATGAACACGCTCGGATCGTACTGCGGAGGTATGTATGTCGGCAACTTCAACCAGTTCAGCAAGGTCTATCAGATCCTGGTGAGCGCTGCCCCCGAGTACCGGCTCGACCCTTCGTCCCTCAATAATATGTATATCAAGGTCAGCGATGGTAAGATGGCGCCTCTCTCGCAGTTTATCCGTCTGGAAGAGGTAGTCGGTTCGTCTTCGAACAACCATTTCAACCTCTATCAGTCGATCTCCTGCTCGGTATCGCCGGCTAACGGTTACTCGGAGGCGGAGGCGCATCAGGTCATCGCCGAGGTCTTCAAAGAGACCATGCCTAACTACTGTTCCTACGAGTACGGATCCATGTCCCGTGAGGTGGAGGAGAGCTCCAAGAGCAGTACAACGCTCATCATCTATCTGATTTGTATTGTGTTGATTTACCTCATTTTGGGTTCCTTGTATAACTCATGGCTCACGCCGTTTGCGGTCTTGCTGAGTGTGCCCTTCGGTCTCATGGGATCGTTCTTGTTCTCGTGGATCGGCAATAAAATGGGTCTGCCCGGCATGGAGAACAACATCTATTTGCAGACCGGTGTGATCATGTTGATCGGTTTGTTGGCGAAGACTGCGATCTTGATTACCGAGTTCGCAGCGGAGCGTCGCAAACAGGGGCTGTCGATTGTGGATGCGGCGTTCGAGGCTTGTAAAGAGCGTCTCCGCCCGATCCTCATGACGGTAATCACCATGATAGTTGGTATGATCCCGCTGGTGATTGCCGGCGGAGCCGGCGCGAACGGAAACCGTGCTCTGGCACTGGGCGTTGTGGGAGGTATGAGTATCGGTACGTTAGCGTTGGTATTCGTCGTTCCGGCGTTCTTCATCGTCTTCCAGACGCTTGAAGAGAAAGTGAACGGAGCACCGATTAAAGTGAAAGGTGAAAAGTGAAAGGTGAAAAGTGAAAGGAGGTAACAAAATGAAAAAGAATAAATTTTCAATTTTCAATTTTCAATTTTCAATTATTATCGCTCTCTTGGCGATAATGACAAGTTGCGGTGTCTATAAAAAATACACCCACCAAACGGAGGCTCCCGACAATCTGTTCGGCGAGCAGGTAAGCGATAGTACGACGATCGCGGAGTTGTCTTGGCGTGAGTTCTTTACCGATCCTCTTTTGCAGCAACTCATTGATTCGGCTCTGGCGCACAATACGGATATTCAGTCGGCTCGTCTCACGGTAGAGAAAGCGCAGGCTGCGCTCCGTGCCGCTAAGTTGGCATGGCTCCCTTCGCTGACACTCAATCCGCAAGCTGCCGTCTCGGGAACGGTCAGTTCCGCCGGTTCGGTAAGCGGCGCGTCTTATACCTATCATATACCCTTGCAGCTGGATTGGAATGTAGGAATCTCCAATTCCGTGACGGTCAATAAGCGCAAATCCAAAGCCGTCCTTCTGCAAGCTGAGGCTTCCCGTCAGGCTGCGCAAGCGAACATCATCTCCACCGTCGCGCAGGAGTATTACATGCTTCTCTTGCTCGACCGTGAGTTGGAAATCTTACTCTTGACCGACAGCCTCTGGGATGTATCCCTCGAGACGGAAAAAGCCCTCTGGGAAAACGGTAAGGTCTATTCGACCGCTGTGAACCAGATGGAGTCCTCTAACCTGAGCGTCAAATTGCAGATCATCGACGTCAAACGCAATATCCGGCAGGTCGAGAACGAAATCTGCAAACTCCTGGCAATCACGCCGCAACATATTGCCCGCAATTCGTGGGGACAATATACGCTGCCCGAACGCTTTGAAACAGGTGTACCGGCTACTTTGCTGCAAAACCGTCCCGACATCCGTCTGGCGGATCATACTCTCGAAGAGGCGTTCTATAACACGGCTTCGGCGCGCGCGGCTTTCTATCCCTCTTTCAACCTCTCGGGGTTGTTAGGGTGGACCAATAACGGCGGAATCATCGCCGATCCGGGAGCGCTCCTCATGCAAGCGGCGGCTTCTATCGTCCAACCCGTCTTCGCGCTCGGCAAACTGCGCGCGAACCTCAAAATCGCCAAGTATGACCAAGAGGACAAACTCAACCAATACGTCCAAACGGTGATCAATGCCGGCAATCAGGTGAACGAATGTCTGGCGGACTGCCAAACAGCGCAGCAGAAAGATGTGCTCTACAAACGTCAGGTGCTTGTCCTCCAGGATGCCTATGATGGTACGCATGAGTTGATGAATAACGGTAAGGCCAGTTACCTCGAGGTGCTTACGGCGCAAGAGTCGCTCCTCGCAGCGCAACTCAATGAGGTCGCGAACCTCTATAACGGTTCCCAAGCCCTCATCGCCCTCTATATCGCCCTCGGTGGTGCCACCAAATAAAGGCTGAAAACTGACAGCTGAAAACTGATGGCAGAAAAGAGAGTGTGTCAAACCCCTTGACGCACTCTCTTTTCTGTTCCTTTTTCAAGATACACAAGCACTTAACCCCTCTTTTCGTGAAAAAAATGAAAATATTTTTATGTTTTTCGACATTTCCCTTGCGTGTGTCGATTTTTTTTTGTACCTTTGCACCCGATTTGGGTGCAGTTGCGCAGCGCGCGCACACGAGAAGCATCCTTGGGGGAATTTCCCCCGCTAAGCTGGGCTCAACAGCTATAAAAAGTGGGTACATATTGATAGGCGTTTATTGAAACGTTGTTTTGACGACTCTGAATCTGCAAATTCTAAAACCTTGTTCAAAGCAATGCAACGATAGATGCTTACGTTGGGTATATGACTCTCCCTTTTCGAAAGGGGAAATTATATACTTTTTCAAGCGTAGGCTCTAAGTTGCTTGTTCCTGACAAGGAAGGCTTTGCAGAGCCGAGAGTCGCAGGACAAGTAATGAGACAGGTTCTGCGCTTTTTTGTGCGTTGTGGTAAGTTTGATGTGTTCGAAATTGCCCAAAACGGCCAAAATGGACAAGTAAAAAATATATAGTGCTCTCACTCGGCACTCAAAAACAAGAGTGAAAAGATCTTTGACAGATTGAGATATTTGTAGAGTAATAGGCTCGTCGCGAGCAAAAAAATGCACAATGAATTGCTGAAAACGATAAAAATTTACAAATTTCAGCAATTTATAGCAAAATTATTTGCTCAAATAAATAATTTGTTGTACCTTTGCAGCGATTTTTAAAAGCGGAAGTTATGACAGAACCAATGTTCGGGCGCGATGAAGAGTGCCGATTGATCAAAAAGTACTTGAGCAGTAATCGTTCAGAGTTCGTGGCGGTGTATGGCCGTAGGCGTGTCGGAAAGACATTCCTGTTGAGACAGACGCTGGATGATTCGTTATGCTTCAGTTTTACTGGAATGTCTAATTCAAAGAATTCGGAACAGTTGCTGAACTTCTTCGTCACTTTGCGTCGGTATTATCCGAAAGCGAAAGCATGTACTAATTGGTTAGAGGCTTTTGACCAGCTTCAGGACTATATTGAAAACTGCACACAAGAGCAAAAGGTAATCTTTATTGATGAGTTACCCTGGTTGGATACTCCCAAGTCGAATTTCATGCCCGCTTTTGAGCATTTCTGGAACGGATGGGCGTTAGGACGTTCGGATATCAAACTGTTCGTCTGCGGTAGTGCGACCTCGTGGATGTTGGATAATATCATCAATAACCACGGCGGCTTGCATAATCGTATAACACACGAGATGTTTTTGGAGCCCTTTACGTTAGGGCTGTGTAAACAGTATTTCGATGCTTACCATTTCGGTTACTCGGATAGAGAGTTGGCGGAGTTCTACATGATTTTCGGTGGCGTGCCGTATTATCTGTCACTAATGGACAAGGAGCAAAGTGTAACGCAAAACGTTGATCGACTTATCTTCAGCGTTAAAGGCGAGTTGCGCGATGAGAAAGAGAACCTCTTTCGCTCCCTCTTCCGGCATTCGGAAGATTATGTCGCCATTATAGATGCTATTTCCGAAAAGCGAAAAGGTCTGACGCGTGCAGAGATATTGGAAGAAACCAAGTTGGATAACAACGCGTTGTTTACCAAGCGACTGGAAGAATTGGAGAAATGCAATTTCATTCGCCATTACGAGGACTATTCCAATCGTCAGCGTAACACGCTCTATCAGTTAGTCGATCCGTTGTGTCATTTCTGGCATAATATCGTGGAGCAAAGCAAACACCGTGACGAGCAGTTCTGGAGCCATTCGCAGAATAGTCCGCTATTCAAGACATGGTCCGGTCTGGCCTTTGAAATGCTTTGTCTGAACCATGTGCCGCAGATCAAGCAAGCACTTGGAATATCAGGCATACAGGCAGACGTCTATTCATGGCGAACTCCTGTGGATGTTACGCCGGGTGCTCAAATCGATTTGGTTATTGACCGTGCGGACAGGTGTGTGAATATATGCGAGATGAAATTCAGCCGTTCGGAATATGAGATGGATGATGCAGAGAGAAATAAGATTGAAAATCGCATACTTCAATTCCAACGCTATGCAGAACCTCGTAAATCGATTCGTTTGACGATGGTGACCAGTTATGGTGTCAAACGCAACACGCATAGCAGCATTGTTCAAAACGAGGTAACATTAGCGGATTTGATGCGATAATAGGTATTCCCATTTTGATTACTCTACAAATTCTTGATCACGAAGATTGAGAATTTGTTTTTTTATGGTGCATGGCATTGTAGAGAAACAAAGTGCAGAAAGTGCCAAAGCAAAAAATAAGAAAAAAAGATAAGATAGCCCGGCCTCAGGGCTTAAAAGAGAGGCAAAGGATCTTTGACATATTGAATTTACCGCAAAAAGAAAGAAATCAGAGTGATTTTTTCCGAATAATTTGCATATATCAAATTTTTGTAGTAATTTTGCGAGCAAAATCGCAAAAGACACAAAATTATGGTAGCAACACAACCGACATTTAATCAAGTTTATGACTTGGCAGCGATGCTGACTTGGCAAGATCAACGGAGGCTTGTACAAAAAGTGCAACGCAATATTCGTCAGTACGAAGAGATCTCTCCGATTACGAAGGATGAGTTATTGGCACGTATTGAGCATGCTGATAACTTGATAGATGAAGGGCATTATATGGAGCACGAAGAAGTCAAGCAGCATTTCCAAGCACGAAAGGCACAAAAAGCAGAGAGACTATGAGAATCATTTGGTCAGACGAAGCCATTGAGTCAGTGGACAACACTGCTGATTATATTGAAGACAACTTTGGTGTAAATCGCAGCATAGAGTTTTACGATGATGTGCAAGAACAAGCTGATTCTCTTCGTGAATTTCCAATGAAAGGTCCAATAGATGACGATCTCAAAGGAGGCAAGTACGAGTACCGAAGTTTAGGAATTGGTGAATTGAGTCGATTGATCTATCGTATAGATGGAGAGACCATACGTATCCTGTACTTATGGAATACCAGACAAAATCCTATTACACTTCGGAGAATGTTTGATTAAATAATATTTGAATACTTTTTTAAGCGGTAAATTCAGTAGCGAGTTTACCGCTTTTTTGTGCGTGGAAAGATCGATTAGTACAAAAGACCAAAATGGGTAAAAAATAGCGGAATGAGATTCCGAGATAACAAACGGAGGAAAAGAGCGGTGGATCAGATCCACCGGAAAAAGAAGAAAGAAGAAACGTTAAATAACGTGATAAATTTGACCGTGTAAACACAATAATACAAAATATTTATGAATAACATAGTACATATTATTATTGGCGATGGAAATACCGGCAAGACGACAACTGCTTGGTTGGTTTATTTCCTCCTAAAGAAAATAGGTAGAGTAGACTATTTCCATCTATATAGAGACGGGAAATATGTGATCTATCCAGAGACAGAGACCCCGTTGGATGAGATTGAATATTATTCATGGAAAGATGGCACAAAGGTTCCCTATGATTTTTGTGCGATCATTGTCGTTGCTGACATACGTATTTTTATTTTTAGCGCAGGAGATAATTATCAAAGTATTCATTGCGCCTTTGAGTGGATCGCGGGAGAAAAACCTGATTTCTTCATTGGATGTTGTCATAAACATGGGAGTCATGCAGCACGCAAAGAACTAAAAGAATACGAAGGATTATATACAATGAAATTCTATCCTGTGATCTATGATTATAAGGAAATGAATACTGAAAGTGCAATAGAAAGCCGAACTTTCCTTGCGGAAGAGGTTGTAAGCAATCTTTTTCCAAACAGTAAACTAAATGGTATAGAATGGTCATTAAATCAATTGCTCAATCAGCTTAAAGCAATCAAACAGGAAGATGCTCCTTATGAGTTTTCTCCCACTAATGAAGCAGAACTCAAATTAGTTGATATGCAGGAAGAACGAGTCTTTGATAAGTTGGAGCAGATTAATGATTTGATGAAAGAACTTCGTCCAAGATTGAGAAAAAATGTAGTTTAAGTAGCTTCCAATCCTAACGTTGAAAGCTAAGGTGAGGCAGAAGAAAAGCCTAAAAAACAAAGATATAATAATATTAACATAAAATATAAAACATCATGAAAAATTCTAACTTAATCAAAAGGCTATGGACAGATAGCCATGAAAAACAATCGCCGCAGCACTTCGCCCGCTATGTGGCTATGCTAATCATGCTCCTCACCCTTGGTGTCGGACAGATGTGGGGTGTAAGTATCTGCAAAACAGGTATAACGTATATCTATTTGGATAGGACCAATATGACGAGTTGGACTACGAGCGGAAATACTTATTTGGTTTGGAGATACGATGATGGTGCGTATAGGGCGCAGACTTCAAATATCGACAATACCAAGTTAGCGCTTTGGTATGGAAGTACTGGATGGGACAATATTACGCACATTGGTTATATGTATGGTAGCTGGGGCGAATCTAATAGTGATACATGGTCTAATATCACAACGTGGGCGACGGATTACACCAATAGTTATAATGGTAGTTTTGGATTCAATAGTGGTAATTACAGCGTAGTATCAGCAACAGGATCTTCCAAAGGCTGGACGCTATCTCCTACTTATATGGGTACTACAGTATCCTCGATGAACAAGACTATCACAGTAAAAGCGAAAGTGTCTACTAATGGAGGTGATTCCTATAGTGAAGCTACATCACCCGGCACACTTTCTGCAAGTTCTAACGAATTTACTACATATAATAGTTGCGCTTCTGCTACCTCATTAAGTTCCGGAACTATATCTTGCGGTTATACAGCTACAACGACTTTGACTGCCGCTGATGCTACTGGCTATGATTTTGTTGGTTGGTACAACTCATCGGGCACACAACAGACCACAAGTAAAACATTGACCATTTATCCTACGGATAATGCGACATATTATGCATATTACAAAGAAAAACAATATTCGTTGACTTTCTCGCATAATGGACATGGTACTATTGAGGTTGGAGGCTCTACTATTTCTTCCGGTAGTACGGCTAACGTTAACCATTTTACGACAAAGACTTTGTTTGCTACTGCTAATACAGGTTACCATTTTGCAGGTTGGACAAAATCCGGCAGTAACACAAGTGCAGTAACTATTGGCGATGAGTCTGCTAACGGAACCTCAACAACTATCAAAGCCACCAACACAGGCGCAACGATTACAGCCGTATTTGAAGCAGACGCGTCTAACTATACTCTCACCTTTGGTGCGGGTTCGAATGGTTCTGTTTCAGCAAAGAACACCTCAACTGAAGCGGCTTTAACATCAGGTAGCGAATATGCTTCCGGAACTGGTGTAACTGTTACTGCTACACCAGCTGCACACTACCATTTGGAAGGCTGGTATAGTAATTCCGAATTAACTACTCCTTTTGCAGAGGCAGGAACGACCAACCCGTATAGTTTTTCGCTTACTAGCAACATTTCCATATATGCGAAGTTCGCACTCAATCAATGTGCGATTACATTAGACAGGAACGGAGGCACTGCCGGAGACGAATCTGTTACCGCAACTTATGGTAGCACCTTGTCGTCTTTTACTGCACATACACGTTCCGGCTACACGCTCAATGGATACTTCACTGCAACCAGCGGTGGCACAAAAATCATCAATGCTGATGGTTCTTTAGTAGCCGGCACTTCGTATGCCGATGGTAGCAATAAATGGAACAGCGATGCATCTGCGTTGGAACTTCATGCTCAATGGACAGAGAACAAACGCAACGTAACTATCTCTGCGGGCACGGGCGGTTCGGTGAATGTAACAAGTGCCAGTGTGGGTGTTGCAACCAGTGTGACCGTCACAGCGACCGCATTGCCGGGTTATAAATTCAGCTCATGGACAGCTACAAATTGTAGCGTGACCCCAACGACCAGCGCAAGTACTACTTTAAAAGGCGATGGAAATACAGGAAGCGGTACATTAGTAGCAAATTTCATACGCACGTATGCTTTTATCGAAGGACGGTTCCAAATAAAGAATGCTGCACGCACTACCACTACATATACCGGAACTTCGGGTAATGCGTATTGGGCTACAGACTCCAGAAATATTGAGTTTGAATACGATGGGACTAATCATCGGTTCTTCTTGCACACATACTTGAAGCCCGCAGAATTAGCTGCACAACTTTCAAATAATACGCAGTATTTCAGTATTCAGACTAGCACTTCGGAAGCCTCTATAACCGGGGGGTCGTTATACACACCTGCTTCCACTTCTCCTGACAGCAATCAGAAATTGAGCGCATCTGGCTCTGCAAATAAAAAAGCCACATCTACTACTGCAAATAGAAATGCTTCTTTCTGGTTTACTTCTTCCGACAATAGTGGATATGCTATCCTCTATTTTGATGAGGCAGGCGTTTGGTATGAGTTGGAGCAATCATTGAAATATGATGCGAATGGTGGTTCGGGAGATGCACCCACACCTGCTTATTATCTAAAAGGCACGAATGCTCCGGCAGCTTCTAATCCTTTTACCGCTCGAACAAATTATACATTTGCAGGATGGAATACTGACCAATATATAACTGGAACCAATTATGCAGCCGGAGCAAGTGTTCTGATGAACACCAACAGGATGCTCTATGCAAAATGGGATCGTACCGTTACATTAGAACAAGAGGGTGCTACTACGGAAGGTTCAACGACTGTTATAGGTACATGGAATTGTGCTACTCTGCCTGCAATCACTAATCCGGAAAAGACCGGCTATACGTTTGGCGGTTGGTACACAGAAGTTGCAGGTGCAGGTAATCTTATTATCGATACGGAAGGAGTGTTGCAGGCAGATAAAACCAATTGGACAGATGCCTCCGGTAGATTCCAACGCACTCCATCGGTTCCCGCAAGTGAGAGTAAACCTCTTTACGCTAAATGGACGCAAACGGTAACGCTGAATGCCAATATAGGTAATCATGGTTCGGGAGATAATACCTCTGCAACTATCGTATATAAAGCGACAGACAAATCCAGCATTACCCATTGTACTCCTGCAACGGGATATCATCTGGAAGGCTATTATACCGCAGCAACGGATGGTGTGAAAGTG
>Ga0247610_10003063_pt1 | contig 18693 bp, 18 predicted proteins | sample 174DNAGHGhighgp2_FD_193483 | JGI IMG/M metagenome (GOLD analysis project Ga0247610, IMG submission 193483) | Sheep rumen microbial communities from Palmerston North, Manawatu-Wanganui, New Zealand - 1742 DNA GHGhigh gp2 | ecosystem: Host-associated > Mammals > Digestive system > Stomach > Rumen...
AACCATCGAACTTGTTAAGGTTGTCATTCTGAGATGTCTTATCACCCTGCCAGATAGCCTTCTCCAAAGCTCCCTGTACGTTTTCAACGATGCCATCGATGAAGTCCTTCTCGAAAGGAGCCTTATCACCGTCACCTACGAGACCGGTTTTAACCTCGTATCCCATCCAAGTGTTAGCAAGTGCCTTATCACACACTGACATGTTAACTGCGATCTGGCCTGTCTCGATAGTTCTCTGAGTGAAAGTACCCTCAGTTGTATCGTTCCATCCACACTCTGCTCCATTGTTGAAAGCAACTTCAGTTGTTAAAAGATTAAGAGCAGCTTTACCCTTAACATCAACGTTAGGGTTCATAAACTTGATTGACTTTGCACCAAGTACTGCGTTTCTTATGATAGGCAAACGCTCTTGATCAACGTAGCCTGTGATTGCTGAAATATCTAATGCCATAATAAAAAAGTTTTTTCAATAAAGATATGTTCTATTTTTAGCGTTTGAAGTATCTCAAGGCAGGATTTCTTTTAATATCCTCTGCAGAGTATTTTTCCTCACCGAGAGGTTTATCTACTGGAGGATTCTCCTCGAGCTCTGCTATTCTAGCGTCTTTTTCAGCTATAACAGCCTCCAGTTCAGCTATCTTAGCGTTAAGTTCCTCGATCATAGCGTCTTTAGGATCTGGTTCTGCTGGAGCTTCTGGCTCTTCTACTGCAGGAGTCTCTTCAGCTAATGCTTCAGGCTCTTCTACAACAGTCTCCTCAGGTTTAACCTCTTCCTCAACTGCCTCTATGATCTCCTTTACTTTTCCATCTTCAACGACGATAACGGTACCGTCTTCTTTGGTGTATTTGCCGTCACCTGCTGGTTCCTCACCGATGAATACCTCTGCTCCAACCTCGAGGTCCTTATCTATAATAAGCACTCCGTTGTCTTGATGTATCTCTGCGAATTGACAAAGCAAGCTAAACAGCTTCAAGCGTAATTTGTTCATGTTAAAAATATTTTTTTTCAATAAAGATATGTCCTTATTTAGTAAGATCCTCCAGCAAAGTGGTCAAAGGAGATTTCTTTTTCTTCTCTTCTTCCTTTTCATCCAAGAAAGAGAAAAGACCTTCAATAGAGAATCCTTTGTACTTCCCCTGCTTTATATCTTCCCATAAAACCGGATTATCGATCTTGTACCCAACGATCCAAGACCCCTCAGGAACATCCTTAAAAGCGTCTATAGAGACTCCTGGACGAGTGATGATACTTTCTATAAGGGTAGCACCTTCAATGTCCTTAAAATGCTCTAAATTAACGTCTTTGATGCGGTCTTCCTTGAAGAACTTCTCAACAAGCTCCTCAATTATCTCCTTGGTGAATACTGTATAGAACTCGAAATCTCCTCTCCTTCTATAGATAGGGGTGTCTGCTAATATAGCTACTCCAAAGACAATATGCTTATCCGGATCAGCCACTGAAAAGCAAACTTGCTCCGAAGAGGTTTTAAACTTAAGGAAATCTCTCTCAACGGCAGGATGCTCAACAAGAGACATCTTTTCAATGCCGTCTACTGCCTCTTCGATTGAAATGTAATATATTGGTAGTTTATCCATTAGATTAAAGGTATATTCTTAGCGTATTGTAAATCAAGTGTATAGTTAGAAAATTTTCTATCGTTAACCTTCTTCTGTTGAGATATGGTCTTAGATTGTATGATCACTCTGCTATTTTCAAGCTCAGTTGCTCCCCCTAACCATTCAGGCTTGCAATAATAGAGCTTTGGTGCTGCATCAATAGTAGAGTAATCATTATCATAGTGGTAAGAGAGTTTTCCAACATAGAGGTTTCCACAAAATGGTAAAGACTCAATCAACGGGAAGAAATCTTCGCTGATGAATCCTGTTTCTACCTTTATCTTCTCCTTACCAGATCCGTAGTAGAGATTATCACTATTGCCAGAGTCGGTATAGGTCTTAGTCGAGCCTACTGAAGAAGATGCCTTATTAGCACCGTAAAGAGGGAGTCTGAATTGACCGCCTGCATAGTCCCATCCAGAGATGAACAAACCAGTGTCTTCTTTTCTCCAGGTACGCTCCTTATGAGGATTGCATAAAGGGAATGTCTTAATGTAGTTCCAGCGAGTCGTAGATCCGTCAATAATCTGCATTTCTAAACGTATTGAGTATGCCCCATCTGCTAGATTCCAGTTAATAACAGATATGCAGTCATAGAAGGAGCATGTAAAGTCGATGTCAAGCTTAGCATTATCCGGATCAGGGGAGTCAGCATCACTGAAGTTTGATCCAAGTTGCCCTCTAGTAAGAACCGCTCCCTCCGCATCCAAAGCAGCTACCGTTAACGCTAATCGTACACCAGATGGTGAGCCATTCGAACGATAGTAGAAAGTACCTGAGACGAATTGGTCATCCTCATAATTGATTCGAATGGTAGAATACGCCAGTTGCAGGTGTCTACGAATGACGTCGTAAGCAGATGTATTAGAGTTTCTTAACATAGATGACCTTGTAGGGAGATTCATAATAGGAATTCCCTTAACAATACCGAAGTAGGAAGTATCTGTGCCACCCTGATCTGTAGGGGTAGAGGCATACAGATATGATATTCCTGTGGAAAGCTTAGATATAGCTCTAAAAGCGATCTGCCTCTGTAAGGACCAGCCATAATCTGTATCGGTAAGTCCATTCATCCGAGGAGATAAAGAGTTAGCTATATCCACCACCGGAACAGAATAGTTTAGAAAACCATAAGCAACTCCGCTCCAAGTAGGAGTGGTCGGATAGGGTCTTCTCCATGGTTTAACATAGATATCTATTGGGTTAGTAGGGATCTCCTCAGGATTATGCCCGCTAGGATTAAATACCTTAGAAAACCCTATGTCAGATTGTAAGTAGTAGTTCATCTTTAATAACGTTATTCATTTATTTAAATGTCTCATTAAAGAGAATTATTGCTTTCCATTACTTCTACCTTTTTCTGGGTGGAAGAGATATCACTCTCTAATACGTATACCTTTTGTGCCTCGCTGATTGAAGCAATCTGATCATTAGACATCTCAATAGGAGTTGCTATAGTAGAATCTGTAAGGCCTGCTACTGAAGACATCTCAACAACAGCTGCTGGAGGAGCAGAGAATGAGCTAGTGTTGCTGCTCAATGAGTTGTCCTTGTCTTTATCAGCACTGTGTATCTCTTGCAGGGAAGCAATACCAGAAGCTGTAATAGCAGCTGCCTGTATAGCTCCTAAAGCCCATCCAACAGGTCCCATTCCAGCAGCACTGCTTAATGCTCCTGCCACTCCAGAAGCGGTATCGATAACGACCTGAGCGGATTGAATACCCTTTTGAGCTTCTACATTATCACCTGCTAATTTTGAGACTGCGCCTAAAGCGTTACTTACCTCCCCCATTACTTTAATGGAGTTCTGCATCGCTTTCTTTTTCTTAGACTCCGCCTCTGCAGTGTCATCTGATTGCTTTTTAAGGATCAGCGCATTTTTCTTAGTCTCAGTGGTTTGTCTCTTCTCACGCTCCTTAGATAGCTTCTTCTCTATAGCTTCTTTCTCCTCAACCGTGCCAGCCCAACTAGCAAGCTCCTGCTCGTATAAAGCTATCAATGAGTCTGATGCTGCCATCTCAGCATCAAGTCTCTGCATCTGGTAATTATAGTCAAGCTCTTGCTTCTTCTCGAGATAGTCAGAATAGCTAGTTATATCGCCATTCTGAACTTGCTCCTGCAAGGCAAGTAACTGATCATTATACTGAGACCCTGACTCTTCGAGAGTGGCTGATATGCTCTTCTCTCCTTCTGAAATAGCGGTGTTAGAGCGAATATTAGCAATTGCAGCTGCAGTAGATTTTTCCACCTTCTTTATTGCAGCATCATACTCTTCTTGAGTCATCTTGCCTGCATCGAGAATAGTCTTAAGGTTCTTCTTAACAGCATCTGCCTCTTTATTGAGACTATTGATAGTCTGCTCTGATTTGCTTAATTGCTTATTCTGATATTCGTCATATGCCTTCTGAGCTTCCTCTAACGCCTTAGCTGCCTCTTTTGCTGCGTTCTCCTCATCTTTAGAGTTCTTCGTCCTTGCCTCACTTGCCTTATTATTAGCAGCGTTTGCTTTAGCTAATAAAGGAGCTAACGTTTTCTCTGACTTAGCAATCTCCTCATCGATCGTAGTAAGCTGCTGTTGCATACGCTGATAGACAGGATCCTCGGTTTTACCAAGAATCTCATAGGTCTTCATTACCAGCTGAAGGTGCTGCTTTTGAAATTTCTGACGAGTTAATTCAGCAGTGGTGTTCTTATATATTTGCTGCTCTTGTTTGGAAAGAGCTTTAGTGATCTTATCTTCCTCTGCAGCAAGCTCCTTAGCTAAACGTCTGGTACCATCATAGTATTTCTGCTCTGCTTCATATAAAGCTGCTTTTTGTTCAGCGATCTTCTTCTGGGTTTCATCTGAGGTGTCTTTCTCCTTCTTAGCTGTCTCTATAGTTATTCGTAAACGCTCTGCAGCTATTTGTTTCTCCTCCTCGAGGTTAGCTTTTTCAAGTGCGATAGCCTGCTGGAGCTTCTCCATGCGTACTCCGATATCCTTTGTATCATTTGCCTCATTACGAAGCTTAGATATCTCTTTGTTTCTCTCAGCAGCATGTACGATGTACTCTCGCTCCTTAGCCTCTAAGTCGTCCTGTGCTTGTACAAGATTCTCTGCTGCTTCCTGCGATTCCTTATATCCCGGAATAAGTCCATAAATAGCTTTTTCAAAATCAGCTATGCCCCCTACAATAAAGGCAACACCCTCTGCCAGCTTGTCAAATAAAAAGTTAATCCCCTCTAATATTGGAGAGAATACAGTGAACGCCTTCTGCAAAGAAGTCATTGCATCGTCATTCTTCTTAAATGCCTCTACCAGCTTAGATACTACCAAAGCGATACCTGTAATAACAAGTCCTATAGGATTAGACATGAATGCCTTACCTAAAGCGTTAAAGGAAGTACCTATGCTAGAGAATGACTTAGTACCCTTAGATGCTAAGTCTCCCATAGAGGTTCCGAATTTACCTAAGAGCTTATCCGCATCTCCTACTATAGGACTTAGCCCTTTAAGTAAATTCGTTGACTCTCCAATCCCCTTGCTAGCTTCTTTTTGCTGCTGCTCAAGATTTTTTAACTGATCTTCTAATTGTTTATATGACTTTGTCTCAGCGTCGGTGAGCTCTCCATTCTCCTTCTTAAGAGCATCTAACTCTTTTAAGGATTTCTTGAGCTCCTCGATCGCTGCGTCAAGATTCTTGACCTCAGACGTATTGGTTTTAACGTCTATATTTACCGTCTCTAATGCATCTGCCATACTAATATCAATATGTTGTCAGTATTTAAATGTTCCCCAGTGGACGAGGGTTTATGCGTAAGTACAAATCAGCTTCTTTTCTAGGGTTCTCCTGCTGCCTCTCAACATATTCCCATTGATCATTCCAGCATCGTACCTGTAAATGGTTGTATACGATATTATCATCTCGCGAGATAAATTGGTCAAGCGTATCTAAAGGAATAGGAAGCTCAATACTCGTAATATCCTGATATATTTGATGCTTTACCGTCATGCCGTTATCTTCAAACATCATCCATTCTCCGTCAATTTCTATCCAAACCTGTATATAAACGGGTTCATCAGGATCAATCTCTCTGCTTGCATAAGTGAATGATATAGAATCTCCTACGTTGCACTCCATATATGACTCAGGTTCGAGAGATAAATAATCATCCTCGTATTTAGGAGTATAGTTGTAGTAGTTCTTTATGTCCTCAACCGAGATAAGGGTCAGGTCGCATAAGGTATCAGGGGATTTCCAGTTGTCAATAGAAAGTACTAAGAATGGGGTCTTCTCGATGCTCACTAGATCAGAGAATCTGAACTTTGTAAGATCAACAAGACCTTTGCACTTAGCGATTCTTGTAGTTTCATTGTAGAACTCGTCAAGGTACTTCCAGCAGAGATCCTTAATGCCCTTGTAACCAGTCAGGTCGTGAGTTCCTGCATATACGAATGGAGGAACATCAAAATGCACATCGAATTTTCCAGCAGGGGTTTCTAATCGCTCAACTGGTGAAGAAGCTAAGATGCGGTTACCTGGATCCACCCTAGCGTAAGTACCATCAGTTGAGATAGAACCACTCTTGTAATAATACTGATACACGTTATCAAGCATCTGCTGGTCAGTTGACTTGCTCTTGAAAGCATTCGGGATTTCGAGGTTGTCACCTTCGAAGATCATTGTCGTGTCAAAGTCAAGCATCTTACCGTCAGAGTCGTTAAGGTTAAGAATCTCAATAGGGACCTTTCTAGGGTCTGTTAAGAAGATCTTCCTCTCTGATGCCTCGCCTGTCGGAGCGTAAGTAGGATTTGCTATGCATTGAGTAGTAGTGCAAATAGCTGTAGATGCCTGATCTGTAAAGAGTGGATCTGAGTTATTTGCGAAGATATTAGGAGATTTCTCCTTATATGCACCGTAGTTACGCTCCTTTGTAGCTATATACCTTTGATCCACGATGTTTGATGACTCCGTGTAGTTAAGGAGCTTATACGCAGAGTCTAAGTAGTTAGGCTCATAGCTTATTGTTGAGTGGTCTATGCGAACTGCTCCTGAGTCAATTGTAGTATTATACGAATCGCTCAATGGGTCATATCCTAATAAGCGGTCGTTAGTGGTAAGGATCAAATAGTTATCCTTCGTATCGAACTTCAGGTTGAACTTCCTACAATAGTTCTTTAACCATTCAAAGTACTTCAATGACGATAATGAGTTGCTCAAGGTAGACACTGAAGCAGTTGTTAAGCTCCCCTCTGGAGTGGTTGAAGGGTTCGATGTGGTTGCGCTATTTTTATAATAATCCCATCCATAAATGCTGGCTTGCTCTGCAGTTAGCATTGACAGATAATGAGGGTGGAACATTAATCGAGCTGAGGTATTATCGATAGGGTCAGGGTTAATAGCTGTTGTAGGTATCCATCCTAGCTTAGGCTTATTTATGAAGGTCAAGATTGATGCATCTCTATTATAGGTTCCTCCTGTAGCATTAACGGTAAATTTAACGCTAAGAACTCCTGCTCCATTCGGCATAATGTTTGGATCAGCAGACAAAGGATAATAGTAGCTGTCTGTAACATAGCGGTTATCAAGAGGGATCTGTGCGGTCTCTCTTAAAGGGCCATACCAAACAAAGTTAGAAGCTTTTACCCTAATCTTATTGGATTTTACTAACGAGTCCTTTAAGAATATAGGATCCGAATCTTCCCATCGTCTTGCAGAAAATTCTACCACACGATTATTTCCGTCCAGCCAATAGTAAGCTCTGGTATCCGAAAGGTTATTATAATGAATGAGAGGGTTATCCCCATAAGGATTGAGAACAAATGTAAGATCAATAGGGTTAGTAATATAGATGCTAACTGCAGGATATTGCTCTCTAAAGAGATTGTAAATATCTGCTGCAGAGCTTTCATCTCTAGTGTAAAGAACTACTCCCCTTGTTATTGGGGTTGATTCTACATCATCAGCATCAAAAGAGGAAGTCTCAATCTCAAAACCTACACAGCTGTCATCAGCAATTGCTACTTGCATTGTTATAGTGCTAGGGTTGAATATAGGAGATGTACCTTTAAAGTCAGCGCCTAAATAAAATGGAGCGTAAGTCCATTGGGCCATATCTGTTTGAGTAGTTGGATATTTACCAGGTTTAAGATCATACCACCAAAATAGAGGTAATTTAAGAGAGATATTATCACCTAAAAGATCGATAGCATTCAAAAAGCCAGGTCCTTCTGTGTAGGATAATATAGTTGAGTTCCCATCTTCAGTAGCTGTTACGTGCTCAAGCCCATTAAATTGTATTTTAGGCCCAACATTTGGATCAAGCCCTCCAGGGTAGTGACCTATGGCTCCAGCAGATATAAATTGCGTTCCAGGATTGTTAACAAGATTCATTGTTATGGTTCCGGCATCAATAGTCTCGAAAGAGTTTGCTATTCCTTCTGCTGAGATTGGAGGTAGCTGCGTCCAAGTGTCATTATAGTAAGGGTTCTCGCTATTGAAGAATAAAGGATCAAGAATGAGATTACCTTTCGTAAGCATCTTAAGCTCGTTGAAGATATACTTGGTAGATTTGAATACAGGGAGCTTGTCAATGCGGAACTCCTTAGTTGACAAAATAGGAAGATCCACGTCAGTTGTGTATGTAAGGTTATTGTTGAAATTGTAGAACTCATTGCTGTTAAGGTTCTGATACCAGTTTGCACAAGCAGTTGGGAATACCTTTAAAGACTTCTCTACATTGCTGAATGAAGGGTTTACGTCTTTTTGCCGTATCAGGTTATAAGTCTCGATATCAGCAACGCTCTTAATATCACTAGAATAGTCTGTCTTAGGGTATACGATATTAAGAAGATCCCATGCATCAGTTGTCGAGATGAGGTTCATGATAGGGTTGGCCTCGCCTGTTAAGGAGATCTCATAGAAGTTGTCCTTCGCATAGCTATAATCGCATTTTACGAAGCGGATAGTTCCAGAAGAGATTAAAGTACCAGCATCTAATAGCTTGTAAGTGAACAATTTATAAGGAGAGAACCAATGATGATCTGAAGCAGCTGAGTATCTAGTCATTGGAAGTTCCCAATGTGAGAAGAGCTCCCTATTGCGGTCAGTCATAGGTATTTTAATCGTTTTTGAGTAGGTGTCACAGAGCTTGCTGACATCATTAGCGTCAATAAACGTCTTGGTGATTGAGTAGTCGATAGCATTGGATTGATCTATCAACTGATCCTCAATATATAACTGTATCATATTCTTTTGGTATTTTCATTATTTAAATGCTACAAAAGTCACCACTTTAATACGTGCGTTTTAAGGCACTATTTCAGGGTGTACCCTTATAAACCATTAAGTTCGGGATAAAAGTGTCTTAAACTAAAAGAAAAGGGCCTTATTGCTTGCAGTAGAGGGATCTATTATACTACGCGATAGAGGATTCTGTAATAGAAATCCCAATAGGGGGTTCCCTAAAGCTCTCGCTTATATAGTAATTCTATAAGCGACTCCTTTCGGGAACCTCCCCCGTCCTCAAATCCCTCAGCCCGGAAGGAACTGCACATAAGGAACCTCATTTGTGCAGTATTACTCAGTAGGGTTCTTAAGGCGATTGAGGATCTCAAAGGCGATTGACTGAGCAACGTCTTTAGTAGAGACCTGGTTAACTGCTGATTGGAAGTAGTTAGTAGGTTTGATCCCTGCTTCTCCAATGTGTCTTGCAATACAGTATGCTGCTTGCTTCAATGATGGAGCTGTGCTTTCTAGTTGAGGAACTATGCTTTTAACGAGCATCCATTTCTCAATGGCAGCTACAGGAGGCATCCTTCCAGGAGATCTTCCATGCTCTGCGTAGTAGAAGTATTCAGGGACATTGAAGGTGATCTGGTAGGAGAGGTCCTCAGTAGGTTTAACGGTGAAGGTGATCTTATCAGGAAGCTCCCAGTCATGTGGGGTGAGATCCCTGTATCTGTCAAGGATCTCTGCTGCATATGCCTCTATAGCTTCTATCGGTGTATTCGAGATTTCCATGCCTTTATCTGTTGCTCTTTTATTTTGTTCTTAGTGACGGCGTATGAAGCGAGGTATAATACCTGTGACACCGGCCATCGCATGAGATTGGTGTATGTCTCATTAGTGATATGGCAGACCTCCATTATGAATGGGAGGATTCCATAAGACTCTAATGAAGCTCCTCCCGCAGGACCTTCCTGGGTAGCTCCTTCAAAGTCCGGATCCCCGAAGATCAAAGGGAAACTCTGCATAGTTCTTTTCACGTTGTCTATCAATGCGTTATAGATCTTTAGCGCTTGCAAGAAAGGTAGGTTCTTAGCAGCTGTGATAGCCTCTTCGAAGGAATATCCTTCAAGGTAATGCTGATCCTTCTTCGTTAATACAAGAGCTAAGCAGCAGGTCATCTTATCGTCAATGGAGAGGTCTTCCCTCCTAATGACATTGCAGTAGTCCGTGAATTGCGCGAGGGTCAGGTTGTTAGGGTCGATCTCAAATCCGTTAAAGGAGCCAAGCATAGGGAGATTATCCACGAAGCCTGCCTCTGGAGGATGCTGTATGAAGGCAAACTCGTGAGTGAAGACAACGGCAGCTAAGGTGTCATTGTAAGATTTGTTAAGGACCCTTTGGAGAAGCTCCTTATAATTTTGATTAGGAAGCAGCTCTTTAATGATAAGATACTGCTCTAAAGTGATTGAATCCCATTGCATTATAAAATCCTTATGGTGTTATTTTCCTTGCATAGCTTATAAGCGATAGCAAGTGACATTATAGTGTCGTCGTGGAAACCTCTTTGGGCGTTATACGTTATGTTGCCATTCTTTCCGGTCTTTTCAACCTTGTATGTGGCAAGCTCACTAAGGAGCACCTCATTATTAGGAATTGTTAAAGTCTTTTTAAGGAATCCCTGTGCGAGGCTTTCAATGATATCTCTCTTGCTATTGTTCGAGGTGTTGAAAGTCCTTATTGATACGATATCACCTATCTCCTTCACTAACATATCCTTATACACTGCTCCTATGGAGTTCTTCTCAACCATGACCTCATCTACCTGCCAGCGTAGGAGGAAATCTCCTATTTGCTTTATCGTGTCTGTTGAGGTATGGTCTTGTCCATCGAGGATAAGAATATCAAGGACGTGGCATGAGCCTGCTGTCATGATAGTGCAGACTGTCCGATCTTGTCCATCAGCTGCCCAGTCGATACCTGCCTTTATGAGGTGCTTATCACTAGGTACAGGAGGCTTATCAAGGATGCATGAGAGGTAGTTCTGGAAGACACCTGCGTCATTGCTTGAAATGAATTCCCCTAGGTATTCGGTCTGGAAACGCTGCTTAGGAACTTCCTTTCTATACTGCTCCAAGCGCTCTTTAGAGAGGAACCTAGAAGTGTCGAACTTTCCCCAATCGATTGAGTGATAAGACTTTACATGTGATAGTCCTTTCATGTAGCATTCATAGAAGAAGCCATTCTCGAACATAGGGGTGCTGAAGAGGATGATATCTGCATGGTTGACGTCTGTTGATGGTTGGAGGAGAGTGAATATGTCGTCATTGATGAAGGCTGCCTCGTCGAGGATCAGTAAGGTACAGTTGAATCCTCGGAGGTTATCTCCTTGCTCTGCGGATTTCATGAAGATGCTTGATCCGTTGCAGAATGTCAATTCAAGGAGAGTGTTATTCTGCTTAGCTATCACCCCGCTGCCATAAAGGAGATCGGTAAGCTCTTTGAAGAGTCTCCTTGATTGGTTAATGGTAGGAGAGACGATCATGCAGGAGCTTTTAGAGTTGTTAAGGGTATGGTATAAAGCGATCTGCTGGAGACAGATGGACTTACCCACCTGGCGTTTGGCCTTCACGGTGATGACGCTATCAGAGGGATGTTCAATGAAGATCTTGAACACCTCTTTCTGCCAAGGGGTTAAGTCGATTGATTCTATCTCTCTCATTCTTGATTAGAGTTTCAATTTAAAAGACACGCTGGTAGTGTCCTTGCTGGTCTGCTCCTGCTGCATCTTAGCTAGAGCTTTGGAGTTCTTCTCAGGGTCCATGCCTAGAGTCTTTATAAGGAGGCTTGTGTTGGTCTGCACTCCTTCCTCGTCGTTAACACTATCGCATTCACCTACCTTCTGAAGGAGGAACTTGCAAAGGTAGTCCTTGATAGCAGTTGGTGTAAGCTTCTCAGCATCGGAGAACCAGGTATCCACATAAGAAGCAGCCTCTTCAGTGCGTAAGAGGCGCTTATCAATGAAGTACTGCTTGATCCATTCAGGAGATTTCCCTAAAAGGGCGTACCTGCTGATGATGTTATTTATTCTTCCGTCTGTTAGTTTTTTTTGCTCCATTCTTCTCTTCAGCTTTTTTTGCTACATTCGCCTCTTCAGCTTTTTTTGCTACATTCGCCTCTTCCGCTTTTTGGTTATTGAGGTAAATCTGATAAGCCTGCTTTGCGAATGCTAACATCGTTCCTGCGCAATAGGTGCAAGCAGGTTTCTTCTTAGTGAGGTGCTCAACGATCCACTCCCTTTCTAGTTTACTAAGGTTAGTAAGAAAATTATGCTCGTATGCTAAACGTAGCTTCTCTATTATCTTTTCTTCCATAATATTGGTTCCTTTCTTAAATTAAATGTTTGAATACCCACTGAAAGATCTTATCTAAAAGACTTTCTATGAGCGTTATACAATTGTAAATATACATTTGTAAAAAATGGCTTAAAAGCGCTATAGGAAATGCTATTTTGTAAAATCCTAATGTACAAATGTAAATCAACACCACCCAAAACACACTGCAGGAAGCACATGAGAAGGGTTTTACAATATGGGTCTTCCTATGAAGGATCCTACTCAAGAGATCATTATAGAGGTTTGGCAGTACCTCTATATGAAATAAGTAGGAGATCATAACGTTAATCAAAAGCACTGTCAGTATCATATTCGTCATATACGTCTTCTTCTTTTTCGGAGAACCCTAACGTCTCCATGAATGTTCCAAATCCCTCTTCGAAGCTCTCACTGAAAAGCATGCGAGAGTATCTCCTCCCAAACTTGTTCGTCGCATTAAAAGGGATCTTCTGCAAAGTATGCCATAAGCAAAAGTAAAAATAATTCTTGAAATCCTTAAGGGTCTCAAACCCTCTGCCTCTCTCCATCCACTCCAAGAGCAAATCATTAACCACATCAGGCAAAATATCACACTGCCAAGGTGTTAACTTCTTCTTTCCTAAATACCCTAAGCGAACTGCCTTATCTCTCACCTGGTAAGCGTATCTGATGTATTCCTCTTCCATTGTTTCGTATGTTTATTCGTATTTTCGTATATTTATACGGATTTAGCGTATGTTTATACGTTTTAGATCGCGCAAAAATATCAAATTTGGTGGGTTTTTATCCTACAAAATAAAGATATTTTAGGATTTTATTCTAAATGTTTATTACTCTGGAGAATTTTTATCTTCCTCTTTGAGGTCCTTGTTCTTAAGGTCTTCTTTGTAAGCCTCTATAGCTGCTCTAACTGCTTCGATGTCCCAGCCTTCACCTCTAAGGAGAAGCTCGATCTCACCTCTTTGGATCTCCAGCTCGGTAAGGACCTGATCTCTAAGCTCGTTCAAGTAGTACTTAATAACTCCAATTGCTAACACTAATACGATTGTTAAAGAAATTGCAAATGTCATATCTGTATGTATTTATTTTTAGATTTTTCCAGGGAATTCTTGTCTGAATTGATTTAAAGTTCTCTCGTGCTCGAGTTGCTCGTGTAAAGATTTATTCTCAACTCTAAGTTTTGCCATCTCTAAATTCAATGAGATGATCTGATCTACTAATTTGATGATAAGTTCTTCCATATCGTTTTTATTTAATAATAACACATAATACCTCGATTTTTAAATTTCAATAAAGGAGTTTGCCTTTAAGGTCCTTAAAAGAGCTCTACCTTAATACGTGTGTTTTAAGGCACTATTTCTGGGTGTGCCCTTGTAAACCATTAAGTTCGGGATAAAAGTCCCTTAAACTAAAAGAAAAGGACCTTATTGGTTGTAATAGAGGTATCTATTATACTACGCGATAGAGAATTCTGTAATAGAAATCCCTATAGGGGGTTCCCTTAAAAGCTCTCGCTTATAGAATTACTATATAAGCGACTCTTTTTCAGGGAACCCCCTCTCAGATACTTGCCCGGAAGGAACTGCACATTAAGAATCTCTTTTGTGCAGGAATGCAAGAAAGATGCTATAAAACATAAATTTTTATGGGAAAACCATTGAAGAATCCTCGGTATAGTGGTTATTATATCTATGTATTTATCTTTAAAAGGAAAAATAAGATGTCACTTAGACATTTTATTATTGGAGTAGGCATTTTTCGTAATTTATATGACTTTAAACTAGGGTCTCTGGAGAATCTTCAGAGGCCCGGTTTAAAAAATCAAGAAAAGATGCTTATTATATAAAGGAAATATGATTAATAAGACGCTTCTGTTATTTCTGCACCTTTAATAGATTCGTCTAAGAACATAAGAAAGATATTCCTTCGGGATTAGGAGTAGAAGCTAGGTGCAGCAGAAGAGCTTCTTTCCTGATTCCGAAGTTTTTTTTGTTAAAAATATAAATTTCGAAAATGCAAATCAGTTATTTAGAAACAACAAGACTCGTTAATGGAACCGCTTTAAAGGTTTCCGATTTACAAGGTCTTCAAAAGATCGCAGGAGGCAAGGATAAGAAGGATCTTCCTGCTGCTTACGTTTACTCTGGAATCAAGGGTACTTACTCTCCAACGAATTTATTCTTCATTGACATTGATACTACAGAGGGTGTTGATCCGATCTTATCAGAAGCAGATAAGTTATTCTCTTCAGTTAAGAACCTCGTATTTCTTCAAAAGTCTTATTCAGGTAAGCTTCACATCGGAGGTATTTTCCCAATCTTAGCTGCTGATGAGAATGAATGGAGTGAGAATGCAAGATTATACACCGCCGTTACCTTGCATTTTATCAATAGAATTTTCGGTATTGACTACTACAATGCTGTTAATTCGGATAATAACCGTGCATTTGATGCTCATAGCTTGAAATTCTCTCAAGCCCTTTATATGTCTGCTAATCCTATATTGGAGAATCCTTATCCTATAGGAATAGCTTTAGATAAGACTACCACTGATCGTATTAAGGAGCTTTACCCTGAGATCTTTCCTGCTAAGAGAGCTACAGTTGAGCGCAAGGATCCTAACATTTATGTATCTTCTATGCCTTCGGTTGAGCTTCCTGGTAAGATTAAAGTAGATAAGAACCTCAACATCGAAGGATATTCAGGAAATACCCTTAGAGTTCAGATATGTGCTGCTTTAACAGAGATATATAAGGATTTGGCTAAGAGCGTTGCTGATAAGTATTTTTATTTCGAGAATGGTAAGAGCATTTACACTGGTACTTTAGAGCAATATCTTACATACCATGCTTCTTACCGTGTTAATGATTGGTTATTATCAAAAGGCATCATTAAGGTACGTAAGAATGAGACCTCATTAGAATGCATCACTTATGATCTTCAGCCAGGTGAGTATATTTCTTCAGATTCTTCAAGAATAGATGAGATAGCTGGATTGATCTCAACCTCTGGTAAGCAATTATTCTGCATACAAGCTCCTACAGGTGCTGGTAAAACCACAATGATAGAGCATTTGGTAGATCGCTTAGGAAGATCAACAGTTATCGTGCCTTTTAACATCATGAGAGCTCTCTATGAGTGGAAAGATACCATCATTAGTTTCTTTGGTGACGTTGAGACCGCTGCTAAGAGTAATATTATTAATCCTAGCGATAAGACCATAGATAAGAGTCGCACAAACATTGCAGTTTGGGATCAGGCTGTTAGGCGTATTGAGGATCTTATGTTAGTAAGTGATTATTTCTTCATTGATGAGTCTCACCTATTATTTTTTGATCGAAAATACCGCGATTCTGCTATTAAACTTCTTGATATGGTATACACCACTCTTAGCAAGAACAATAAAAAGGTAATTTTTGTTACCGCTACCCCAGCAGGAGAGCTTACAAAAAACTGCCAATTGATAGAGTTTAAGAGAAAAGAGGTGAGAAATATCTCTTTTAATGTAATCTATACCAATAAACCTTTGGTATATCTGGATGAGTTTGCTTCTACCACGAAAAAGAAATATGATTACTTCTGCTATTTTACTGATTCTGCTGCGCAGCCACTCTACACGAATATGAATTTCACAGCCACCCTATTTCACAGTGCTATGAAGAGTAATATTGAAAAAATACAGAAGAATAAGGATTTCCGCTTGCTTGACCGTAAAAATATTTTTACACAGATTGCATTTAATGGTATTAACTTCATAAATGATTATTCGGATATTGCGGTTCTGATCGCTTGGGACCCATCGAGTACAACTCATCAGATTATGGAGCAGATTATTGGTCGTTTTAGAGGAGCTCATAATAATTTAGATGTGTATTTAGTTGTTGATACGAAGTATTTTTCGAGCGAAAGACAAGAGAAGGTATTAACGGTCGATGAGGAGATTAAGCTCGCTAAGAGTATTAAAGAGCATGAGGTGTCAATTATGGAAAATGAAAGATTTAGAAAGCTTTCAGATGAGAATACCGCTTCAATGCTATTGGAAATTGACAAATATGTACAGAAACATGCTTCACTACGATACCTTTATTTCACAATGAGGAACCTTTCTAATGGTAAGAAACCTAACAATATTAAGAAAAAATATGAAAAAGATCACGTTATGATTAAAAACCGATTCCGCAGAAGAGCCTCTTTTGAGAAAAGCTTAGAAATTTATAATGATCACGGGAGAAAAGATCTAGTAGAGGAAGTTAAGAATAGTGATGACTATAAAAACCTTACTGATATAGATTTAACAGACGAGCTTTATCTCACTGTATATAAAGAGATTGAGGAGAAAATCAATTCCTTCCATGATAAGGGAAGAGACATCTATGAGGCAATGCTTCTCGACTATATTCGTAGATCGAAACGCCCTATGATACAGACTCTCCTTTCTTCAGTGGAGACTTATTCGAGATTGAGAACCCTCACCTGGGAGAAAATTGAAGAGGAGAAAGGATATTTCGATGAGCTTCTTTCTAGTAAAACCCTTGGATCTAAGATCGAGGAGTTCAGTAAGAAAAAAATGAACAGAATGCTTAAGCAATACGAGAATTTTTTAGAGTTCAAAGAAAGACATCCTGAGATCGATAATCCTTCAGATGTAACTGATGAGCTCCTATCCGGTTTCATTGATGAGATATTCAACCAAGAAGTAGAATTAAAATCACAAGGGGGTAAGATCGGAGGTAAGATCGGAGGTAAAGCTAAAAAGAATGGAAAGCCCGTTATTGATGACGAGGGAAACACTTATTCTTCCCTCCCTGAGTACGCTTCTGCAAAGGGTATCAGTTTAACCTCTGCTAAGAACCATTTGAAGAAGGGAAAGATCCATAGAGATTCGATTTAAAATTCTGGGATAACATGATTATTATAGAATAAAAACAATACGAATATGAAAACTCCAACTACCTACGTAACATTTACATGCAAGATGAACATTAAAGAGACAGAGAAGGCGTACGGCTTTTATGATAAGACCTCTAAATCTATGCAGTTTCTCCCTAAGAGCCTTACTCGTTTGAAGCATAACAATAATGGTACAACTGACGTCTCTGTTGCTAAATGGTTGTATGATAAGAACACCTCTTGGATCGATAATTTGCCAGGGCATTTCTCAAAATCAATCGATGAGATCTTCGGAGGATGCATTATGGATTAGTTTTTCCAATGCTATTGTGATATTACAATACAAACACTCAAAATCTAAGACCTATGAAGAACCTTATTTTCTATATCATCTTATTCCTAGCATTTACCTCCTGCGAGGACAGAGAATATCCATTAAAGGCACCTTCATTGGATGACTTTAATGCACCAGGTGAATTTCATGAGGACTCGGTATTTAAAACTGACACTCTCAGAGCGACAGTTAAGATGTGTACGATAAATAGATCAGAATTAGAATTCATCAAGGTCATTGATACTGCATTAACAATAACTGATAAGAATCCTTTAAATGGTAAGCCTCTTAGTTTAAAGCACATAGAATTACGTGCTAATGTATTATTATCTAAGGACTTACACATCGATATACCTAACGAATACTCAGATTTTACTATAGATAGTATACGAGTATTTGTTGATGGAGGTTACTATGTAAAGTATGCGGATTACACTTGGGATCCTAATACTTCCATGATACATATCGACTACGAGAGAACGATCATGATTATCGATGAAAGAGGTTTAAGAAGATTCAAAACGGTTGATGAATTTCCTTATTATGTAGGAGAATCCCCATATTCATCTTTATGCAGGGAGATAGCTTTATCTGATACCGAAGATATACATATAGAGTTTACCTTTAAGCGCATCGATAAATCTTTTGTTAAGATAGATAGATACTGGACCAAAAACGGAAAACGCATATAGCTTTACAAAAAATATAACATTATGGGAGTATTTGGTGACATAATAAGAACAATGCAAGACACAATCGCAGGAACAATAGAAGCATGTGGCGGTGACGCAATTAAAGAAGAATTGGAGGACATCGTCGATGCTATCAAAGGACATCGTATATAGTTTCGTTTAAAAATAGCCATGTTTGGGTCTTTACCACTACGGTAAAGGCCTTTTTCTTTGCCAATAAGGTCCATTTCTTTTAGTTTAAGCGCGTCAAATCCCAAAACCATATAACTTTAAAGGTCTCACCTTAAAAATGTCTTAAAACGCAAATACGAAGGTTCTCTCAACAAAAAAACCTGCTGAAGAAAAAACTCTCCAGCAGGGAAAACAAACAATATATGAGAACCTATATACCTATAATAACACTTTTTTATAGTATTTTAAATTTGATCAGTAAAAATATCACTCCTGCGAGGATTCCTCCTAAAAGCATACCACTCATAAAGAGAGTTAATTTCTTTTTCAGTGGATATTTTTCCTCTACTGGTATAGGAACCGGGATATCTACCTTCTTTACTTGCTTAACCGTGTCGTGTTTGATCT
>Ga0247610_10003065_pt1 | contig 18692 bp, 31 predicted proteins | sample 174DNAGHGhighgp2_FD_193483 | JGI IMG/M metagenome (GOLD analysis project Ga0247610, IMG submission 193483) | Sheep rumen microbial communities from Palmerston North, Manawatu-Wanganui, New Zealand - 1742 DNA GHGhigh gp2 | ecosystem: Host-associated > Mammals > Digestive system > Stomach > Rumen...
GTCGAGGACTACAAGAAGCAGGTCGCGATGGCTGAACTGGCGAATCAGGTCATCGACCTGAACGAGCGCAAGAAGCAACTCGAAACCCTGCTTGCGGATGCGAAAGCGAAGCTCGGAGACATGCTTCCGCAGGGCGAGACTTTCGTGGTCGAGCGCACTGGCGATGCGACCAAGAAAGTGCGTGTCGGTTGGGGCGAACTGACGAGAAACACGGCGAAACCCGAACTCATTGTGAAGAACCACGGCATCACCCTGACCGATGCGGACTTCCAAACCACCAATTCGACCTTCATCGAAGTCAAAGTCTTGAAAGCGTAACACAAACGCGGAAGATGGGGATTGCCAAATCGGGGCAATCCCCATGATGGTTGAAAAATCACCATCGAAAAAGAGTCGCCGCTGGATGGTTGGTGGCTCTTTTTACATTTTCCAAGACAAGCTGTCTCTTCCATCTGCGTTGAGCAAGGTGCTTGGGTTTGCGACTTCGGTCGCGATTCTCTACCGCATCTACAAGAGTTGGGACTACGGATGGCTCTGCGACCTGCGTGAGAACTTGGGTTGGAAGAAGATAGAGTAAAGGCTACCCGAATCGGGGCGGATGCTTTCAAGCATCCGCCCCTTTTTTGTCTCCGTGCCGAGCCAAAGGATTCAATCCCTTCCTGACGCTATGCGATTTTTTTGCCGTCCCAAGTTGCAATCACACGACATGGATGTATATTAAGAATGTCGCCCGACAAATGGGCGTTTAGTCAACCACCAACCAAAAAAGAGGCATCAACCATGAGCAAGAGAAAAAACGAAGTGTTCGACGAAAATGGCGCAATCGAAAAAATCAACGACATGTCGCAGAGTGGCTTCAGGCGGTTCATGGTCATTCCGTCCGTCAAAATCAAGAAAGACACGAAAGTTCACCTCACCCCCGAAGATTCCAAGTTCGTCAACGATTTCGCTCCAGTCGCGAAAGACGATGCGATTGCTCGTGTCAGACGGCTCTTTGAATTCGGCTTCGAGAACGTCAATGTCTTATCTTTCGACTTCTCCAACGGCAACGGCGACGACCAGACCACTGGCTACAAGGTGCGCACGGTCGGCGAACTGTTGAATTTCATTCAGACCAACAAGGCGAAATTCCCCCTCGGCGCGGACACTCCGCTCGTCATCGCGGACGATGAAGGCAACTCCATGCACAAGTTGTTCTTCGTCGAGCAAGGGAGAGTCGATGGTCAGAACTCACTGGTTCTTTCCTACGACATGTACGGCGAATAACCGAATCTAAAACCGTGAGACCACGCGGACGGAAAAATCCGCGTGGTTTTTCATGCCCGAACCATGTCTGGGATTCAATCCCGCATGTGGGTTTTCATGCTCTGCCGATTTGCAGTCATGGTCTTTGGATGTATATTAACGGCATGACTGAAAACAAGTAAAAAAGGAGAAACATAACAATGGCTGAATCCACAACCGTCAATTTGAAAGAAATCAAGCGGAAAATCATTAAAAAGGGGACTGCGTTGACGAATCGGCGCAAGGCTGAATACAATGCGTTCCTCGAAAGCCTCAAGAGCCTTGTCAAGGGCTTCAACAAGGAGATGAAAGAAGACGCAATCGCCTTGATTGACATACACGACAAGTTGAAGGACAATGGCTTGAGCTGTTGTTGCAATGACTTGACAGACGGCAACAAAATCGGCTTCTGCGGTTTCTTCGACGAAGACGGCAAGCACCACTACTGCGTTGGCGTGATGGACAAGGAAAGAAAGATAGGCGTTGGAATCGGGTTCAAGGGCAACGCCCTTGAAGTCTTTGAAAACCGACGCTCCATCGGCAGTGCTTTGGGCTACATCGAGAGATGGCGGAAAAACAAAGACGATGTGAAGGAACTCGCGAAAATCATCGTCATACTGATTGACGGCTTCGAGAACTTCCGCGACAAGTACATGGATTTTGTGAAATCCCAACTGTAAGGACTTGGCGGTTGGGATTGGGGCGATGCAACCCTGCATCGCCTTTTTTGTTGCTTCGGCTCTATGGAAGGGATTCAATCCAATGGGCATTCCTGCGGAAAAATTCGCCGTTTTAATTTGCATCCACGGTTTGAGGATGTATATTAATGGCATAAACCAACAAACTACCAACCGAAAAAGGGGAACCGCCATGCAAACGATGAAATTCCATCTAGTCCGCGTCACCAACCTGACCGACGATGAACTCGCTCTGCTCAAAGAGCATCCGTACACGAACAAGATAGAATCGCTTGTCACATGCGAGAATGGCTATGACATCCATCTTGTCGAAGGCTATGTCCGTCGTTTCGTCCGCAAGGAACGGAAACGCGATGTCAACGTGTACGCTTTCAAGCGCGACCGTCTGCATGACGAATTCGACTTCGAGGAAACGAAGGACGGTCTGATTGGTCGTCGCATCGAACGGCTTTTGGAAGACTACTACGGCATGGAGAACAAGGTCTGGAACACGGTGTACTGGCAAGACAAGTTCTATCCGCTCTCCCCCGAACTGCATGACTTCTTCAAGTCTCTCGGCTTCGACGGCATCGAAAACACAAGCAACTCCGTGGTCTGCATCGTGTTCGGCTATGATACCGAATACGATGAAAGGCATGAGGACTAATCGCAAAAACCAACCATAGGAGAAGAATCATGGTCAAACTCTGCATCCCTGCTGAAAAAATCGAATCCTACAAAGACCATTTCCGTTGTGTGCTGAAAAGGCTGAAACTGCTTGACAAGCTCGGCATCAAGTGGCTTCCGCGCAAGTGGGATTATACAGGCAAGTACGACACTTACGACATGGAAATCCTGCTCCCCGACGAAAATCTGCTTGTCAAAACTCGTGTAAAGACACCGAGATTCGGCAATGGCAGATGCAGATTCTTCAAATATTCCTATATCCACAAAGTCGATGACGATGGGAAGACTTTGGATTCGGAAGTGTTCACGACATTGGAAATGCTCTTTGAAGTCTTGAAGGCTCGTCGCGAACGCGGTGATGCGTTGTTTCAGGATGAAGATTACCGCAACGACCACGGCGAAAACCTGTACTTTCTGAAACACTATAGGCGGTGGAAAAGAGAGCATGGCGTGAAGTGAGGACAATGCGCTTACTGAAAGGGGATGGCAAATATTTGCCATCCCTTTTTTTGCGTCCGCGCACGTTCCAGTCCCAGAGATTCAATCCGTCGCCTTGCTTTGGCGCAAATCAAAGAAGAAACTCCGCTGGTTTCTTGCATCCTGCGGAAACGGATGTATATTATGTGCGTTGACCAAGATAACCCAACCAACCCAACCACCAACCGAATCAGGAGAAAAATCATGGAAAAGATGACAAGCAAAGAGTACTTCGACTATGTGTTCGGTCTTGAAAAAGACGACGTTCTCGACATGTTCGACAAGGGAACACGCGAGGCTCAGGGCATCGCTGGCAAGATTGACGGCATCAAGACCAAAATCGAGGAAGAAGAAGTCGGCAAAATCACGGCTGGCGTTCTCAACGACCTCGATGATGAAGACTGGGAAGACGATGATTTCATGGATGAAATCAGGGAAGACTACGGTCGTGCGCTCGGCGGTACGATTCTTGGCGAACTGGAAGAGCAGGGCATTGTCCCCAACAACTAAAAGGAGAAAACGATGGCGGACAACCAATTGGCGGTCACTTCGGTCACGTATGAATCCATGTCAAATGATGAACTGCATAAGCAAGTAACACGCGACTTCTACACCTACATGCTGAAAAACGTGAAGATGCTTGAAAGGCTCGGCATCGAATGGGAACCGTACTCATGGTCGGCGACAAGCGCAAAACAGACGTTTGAAATCGCGGTCATGCTACCGAAGCACAACGTGATGATTGAAGTGCGGTTGCGACTGGGCAGGAAAGCGCAGGTGCTTTACGGCAACGCTTTCAACCGTCTGTGCGAGATTCGGGACGGTCAGATGTTCGAGACGGAGTATTTCAGCTCCATGCAGATGCTCTTTGAAGTGCTGAAAGCACGGTATGAACGCGGTGACGCTCTCATACAGGGCAAGGAATACCGTAAGGAGCATTGCGAAGATGCGCTTTACCTGAAAGACTACCGTGAATGGAAGATGCGTCACGGCAAAAAGTGAAACGCACAAGCAAGCAAAAAAAAGACTGGATTGGAATAGCCAATCCAGTCTTTTTCAATGTCAGCCTTTGTAGTCCTTGATGAACTTCATTATGTAGTCGTAGGCGTAATTCGGGATTTTGAAACCGTTGTTGCCTTCTTCGATGTAGCCTTGCCCAAGACCGTCGGCGAACACGCCGTTGAGAATGTCCTTGTTTACGAAACGCCTCATTCTGTCGCCCATAGGGGTTTTGTCGGCATCTATGTGGTCAAGCAGTTCGCGGTTAATCCTCTTGTAACCGCTGGATGCGGTCTTCTCTTCCTTAAGCAACGCCACAGCCAGTTTCGCCAGCTCTTTCGCAATCTTGATGTTGTTGTCCATATTCAATCTCTTCTTTTCGGGTTGGAACTCATGAAGCCACAAATTACCGCGTGATATAAAGAAAAAGTTGTTTTTCCTTGTTCGGTCGAGTTGCATTCACGGCTTGAGGATGTATATTATAAACGTTGACCGAAAACGAGGTCGCGAAAATCCAACCACCAACCACAAAGGAGCAATCATGGACGCAACCACAAAGGAACGTAAACTTCAGGCGAACGCGAACTTGGAAAAGAGCATCAAGATTTGGGATGAGCGAATCACGCGCAATCACAAGGTCATCAGCAACGCGCAACGGCTCATCCGCGAAGCGCAGAAAAACATCGCTGACGCGAAGCGCAGGATTCAGAACAACCTCGATGCTATCAATGGCGTGAAGAAGGAAAAACCGAAGAAGGTTGTTGTACCAAAGAGCGATTTCGACCTCATTCGCGAAAGAGCGGAAAAAGACTATGCTGAACTGCAAAGCTTTAACAACTTCGGACACCACTATGAAGCGCGTGGCGTAATCAATGGCGCGGTGCATTATCGTCATTACTACCCCAATGGTTCTTTCAGAGACTTTACCGACAAACCGCTGACACGCGATGAGGCGTATGACATCGCGTGGAAAGATTTGGAAGACATTCACCGATTCACCGAATGTCCCGATTTCTTCGATGTCATTGGCGAGACTGGCGGTGACGCACGGCACTTCCGCTACTACAAGAATGGCGACAGATGCGAAAAGTAACTGACCGCTGACCACGGCATCCGTGGCTTGAATCAAGCCACGGATTTTTTGTTGTCAATTTTCGGGCGGGATTGAATACCTGTTCGTGGCGGAGAAAAATCCGCATCCGTTTGTTGCAATCATGCCTTTTGGATGTATATTATAGACATGACCGAAAACGAGGTCAGAAACTCAAACCAACCACGCAAGAGGGCAACCACCATGTGCAAGACGACCACCACGACCAAGAAACTCACCAAGAAAGAGGCGTTGGAGTACATCAAGACGAAACTCGGCGAGAAGACCGACGGCGCGACTTTCAAATGGCGCAAGAAGAAAGGCGAGAGCTATCTCGAAGTCACACTCCCGAAAGGCATCGTCAACGTCTTCAAGACGGACAGCGGTCTGTACTACTATGAGTTCTTCAAGGCGTACCGTGCTCCCGATGAAGTGTGGACGAGCGAATTCGATGATGTCGTGAAGCGCATCGTCAAGCGTTACGTCTAACCGAACCGCTGAAAATCCGCTGACGGAAAAGACATGAAATCGGCGGATTTTCATGCCATGCCAAATTGCAATCACGCAAAACGGATGTATATTATAGGCACAACGGTCAAACATCCAAAAAAGAGGGCATTCTCATGAAAAAGACGTATGAGCAGATGGTGGATGATTTCAACAAGGCGGTCACGAACGGAACGCGCTATATGGCTGAAACCCATTTCCTCACGTTCAGACGGACGAAGAAAGGAATCAAGGTCGGCTACACCTGCGGAAAACCGCAGGAAATCAGCGAGCTTTGGCGCAACGTGAAGAACGCTGCGGACAAAGGCTACTACTGCACTTTCGGGCTACCGCTCTAATCCCAACCACAACCCAACCACAAGAATCAAAGAAGACACAACAATGCCTACATGGTGCGAATTCAAGATGAAGGTCGTTTCAAAGTCGGAAGACACATTGAAGCGTTTCATGAAAATCCTAGACCAAGAAGACCCCATCTACTACGTGGGGCATGTGGAGAACCTCATGCTGGAGAACTCTTGGCTCGAAGGGCGCAAGGGAAGCGAACTGACCTGCTACGAGCTTTCGGGCTTGGTCGCGAACAGCATAGACACCATGCTCGACAAGAGCATGAACGGAACGAAAATCAGCACTGGGGCGATGTACATGCGTCTCCGCATGCTTTGCAGACTGCTTGACTTCGGCATCGAGATTTGGGCACGTTGCGAAGATTCGCTGTTCCAGTTCCAGCAATGGTACATGTGCGACCACAAGGGAAGGAAGGACAGTCTCGACAGTCGCGAATGGTACGCGAAAGACGAGGATGACGAGGACGATGAAGAAGAGGGCGGTTTCGATGACTACGGCGAATACAACGATGCGCGAACCATCTATGGACGGCGTTAAGGGCGGTGAGGCATGATGGACTTTCTGACAAGCGTCATATCGTTCCTGCTTATGGTCTCGCATCTTTTGGATGACGAGGACGAGGACAAGGGGCTAGACTGACGGCATGGGGAGCGGATGATTTCTTCATCCGCTCCCCTTTTTTATCCCTTTTATGACTTTGGTATTCAATCACTTCCCATAGGGGGAGGGGTGCATGTTTTCCCGCCCTGCCGATTTGCATTCGAGCCACATGGGTGTATATTAATGGCATCGACAACAACAATCCGTTTCCAAGCGAACTAAAGGAGAATCCGCATGACAGGCATCGACAAGAAAATCGAAGACTACGACCTGAAAATCAAGGCGTACCAAGTGGAAATGAAGCATATACAAGATGAAATTTCCGAAAAGAACAAACGGATTGCGGAACTCGAAACCCAGATTTGCGAGAACAACTTCCGTTTGCTCCAGCTCACGGTCGAGAAGCAGAAGCAAGACGGTCGGAATTTCATCAAGCAACCACTGACGCTCCAAGAGGCTTACGCTTTGGCGAAGAAGTCGTTCGACTTGGGCGAAATACTCACTTTTGGGGAATACAAATGGAGTTTCTTCGGCATCGGCAGAATCAACGGCGTGATTCAGCAGTTGTATTTCCACAAGAAATCGGGCGAAGTAGTCAAGAATGACACATATCGCTATCTCGTTCGCGAAAACGACATCAACAAGGATGGGAACTTGGAGAAGGAAAAGAATGAAGTCACCAAAGCTGGTGGCGTTGTACTCGATGTCACTTTCGAGAATCCAAAAGGCTTGCTTCCATGCTGGATTGTCGAATTCAAAATCCCGAAAGACCGCAATGCGGAGAAAGTCCTGACCGCGCTCGGCATCATCTGACATTCCAATAGGGAGGGGCTGGAAAAAACCAGCTTCCTGCCATGAAGCAGGCTTGCAATCGAAGATTATGGATGTATATTAATGTTGCCACCCGAAAGTGAGGATGGCAAAAATACCAACCAACCAACACGCAAAGGAAAGAACATCATGAAGCAGAAGGGTCTCGTAAAGCTTTTCCAGTTCGACAGTTTCAAGGAAATGATTGATTTCCTGAAAGACAACCCGAATGGCACTCGAAAAGTCAAGTACCAGGGGGTCGGTACACTTTCGCAGGATGAAATCGACAAGGATGAATTCTATCTCGATGTTCCCAACGAAGGTGTCACGTCTTTCATCGCGGAAGAGTACATCGACAAGCAGACTGGCGAGCTGAACGAAGAACTGATGGCTCAGGACTATGACCTCTGCGACTTCACTGGAGAGGAAATCGTGGTCGAAGCTGACGGCATGCTCTATGTCACGCTGATTCATGACCAAGAGTCAGAGTCATACGATGTAAGCTTGTACCACAACAAGGAAAATGCATTGCAGTGCGTGAAAGACGACTTGCGGATGCGCAACCACTTCGATGACGATGAAGAAGAACCGTACTGCACGGAAGACGAGCTTCTGATGCTACAACAGAGTGCGGTTGAGAGCATCAAGCAAAGCGGATATTATTCCGATGACTGCGTGATATACGATGTGTTCAGTGTCAAGTTCGGAGACTGACGGAGCTAGTTGACCGCTTGTACACAGGGCGGGCTTCCAATTGGAAGCCCGCCCTTTTTTGTCTTTTCTTCGGGGAGGTCGTCAGGATTGAATACATGACGGAGGGGGCGCGTAAAATTTTCATTGTTTGCTTGCAATCAGAGCATCAGGGTGTATATTAAGGGAAATTACACAAGCATCCAATTATACAAAGGGGATTCCATGAAAAAGGAACTGGAAATCGAATCCGTAAAAGACCTGATTGCAAAAGGCTACCATCTGCATCACACCGCTACGCGCAGGGGCTACACCTGCGTGGCGTATCGCGGAAAGAGGGCGTTTCCCTACAAGGGCAGGTTCGGCGATGGCTACATTGTCGTAATGGGTCCCGCAAGATGCGGATTCAAGTACAGCACAAACTATGAATTCATCGCGTACTATGTGAAGTAAGGCTTTTCAGCAAGGGAGATTTGAAAAATGTCAGAAACAAAGCAGAATTTCCATGATTTCGAATTCGGCAACGGCATCATCTGCGTCAAATACTACACGACCAATACGTTTAAAAAGGTCGAAGATTCCATCGGCGAGGCGATGAAGACGCTCGGCATTTCCTCTCTTCCGCTTGTCGAGAGCGAGGCGAACAAAGAGATTGAGCGCATCATGGGCGGTCTTGAAAAGGACAAGGTCGTGGACTACTGGACTGTCTATTCGCATTTCTTCCCCACGCGGAGAGTGAAACGCTATGGCTGTGAAATCACATGCAAGGCGGTTGAACTTGACAAGTCCTATGTGTCGTTCTCAATCGTCAGGCGCGTCGTGAAAAACGGCTTCAAAGACTACCTGACGTACAACTACATCGCGGCTTACAACGGTCAGAACGGCAATACTCCGTCCTGCATCGGCAAGAACTGCAATATTTTGGGGAACAAGGAAATCAAGAGGAACTTGTCCAAAGACTTGGGACTAAAGCGCAATGTCCATGATGATGAAATCATCAAGAGCATCATGAACGGCTTCGGCATCACGGAATATAAGCTCTTCACTTATCGCGAATACGAAACGCTTCATGATTCAGAAAAGATAATCTTCTGATTGGATTGAGCATCCCACCCCGATGGAACGAAACTCCATCGGGGTTTTTCCATGCCTTTGGCGGTGTACGGATTGAATACCTTGAATGCCTTCGCCAAAAAAAGTTGCAAGGCGAAGTTGCAAACATGGGAAACGGATGTATATTAATGACATGACCGAAAACGAGGTCAGCACCAACCAACCAAAGAAACGGAGAAACCAACTATGGAAAAGCTCGCATCCGTCACCACCACCACGACCACCGTGAAAGTCGCGAAATTCAAGTTCCAGTGCTTTGGCGACATGCTTGAATTTCTTATCAACCGTAGCGCATGGGATAGGGCTTATACAAAAGACCTGAAATCAGGTCTCACGCGCAAGGTCGAACTCCATGAAAAGAAAGTCCGCAACGGCAAGCACAAGCGCAACGGCTATGTGGTCGTCCGTTGTCACATGGCAGACGATGGTTCGCTCGTACCTGACTTGGGTACATGGGCAGATTCCTGCTGGCTTGATTTTGAAGACGGAACAAAGTACGAAAGCGGAGAGACGATGCGCATGCAGTGGAGCTTGCGCGAACTGTTCGAGGACGGCGCGAACAAAATCACGCAGTCGCTCTTGGCGAAGTATCAGGATTTCAACATTGATGATTTTGTCGGTATCGAGACGAAAGAGGAAACCAAGACCACAGTTGGTCGCGGATGGGGTTCTTACTAATAGCAGGGGGTGAAAGACCATGAACAAACAGGAATTGATGCTGGAAGCTGTCTCCCAAAACCAATTTTACGGAGGCAAGGTTGGGCTTCAGATGTTCACCGTCACGGAAGAGGATTTGAAGACACTCGGCAATACCGAAATCGTCAAGGCATACGGCAAGCTGAACGAAGACGAGAAAGCGGTCTTTCTTTCGATAGTCGCTGACTACACGCAGGACGCTTTCACGGACGAGAACGAATCCTACTTCCATGATGCGGTCATTGACGCGCTGATGGACATGCGCGACGAAGGTCTGGACGATTTCATCGCTCAGGCGAAACGCGAGGCGAAGAATGGCAAGCAGAAGACTGCGGAGCAGGAAATCAAGAAGTGGGAGCGCGTCTTGGATTTCAGCTTGAAAGCGGACGGCGCGTTGCTTGAGAATCTTCTGAAAAAGAAGCGCGAGGGCAATCTGACGGAGCTTGACAAGGCTCGGATTTTCGACGCGATTTTGGACGCGAACGACAAATAATCGCAATGACCGCATGGGGCGTTCATCCCCATGCGGTTTTATTTCAGAAAGGGGGCATCATCATGAAAAAGGCTGGAAATTTCAGCACGTTCTCATTCGATTCGCTCGGCGAGATGCTCAGTTTCCTTTTCAAAGGGAAGAGACGAATCAAGACACGGTACATCAGGCACAAGGACGGTCGGGCTGTGGTCGTGAAGACAGGCAACGGCAATAAATTCGCTGAATCCGAATTATGCGTTGAGAAATACAACGGCGCATGGCAGGACGTGCGAAATGGGAACTGCAAGTTTGACGAAGGCATGGAAAATCTGACGGCATTGGAAACATACGGCTACTATCAGAACTCCAACAACCCCGAAAACTGCAAGATTGCGGACTTCATCGGCTACGAGGACGCAGAGGAAGAGAAGAAGGAATCCGTTTTCATCCTGACCATCAGAAACAACGACGAACACGACCAAAAGAAGGACACCACCGTTGAGGTCTTTAGCACGAAGGCAAAGGCAATCAGACACGCGCAAAACGTGTTGCGGAATTGCTACAAGGGGAATCGCGAAGCGGATAAAAGCGAAATCGCGAAAAAGGCGAAAGCGTTGAAAGACGGTCTTCTGACCGTCCGCGACATGTATTTCTTCCACTACCATGAGCAATGCGGTTTCTTCACTGACTTAGGGATTCGCGACATGTCGCGATGCGTCAACATCTACATGAACATTAATTACTGTTTGGAAGAGAAGACGCTCAACTAATCGAAACACCCCATAGGGGGGAGGGAGGCATGGAATTTCCATGCCTCCCTTTTTTCATGGTTCAGCATGATGGATTCAATCTCATCTTTTCGGTCAGCGGAATTTCTTGAAAATACCGTTTTGTTTGTTTGCATTCACGGATTCACGGTGTATATTAATGGCACAAACCAACCGAACCAACCACAAGCAAAAAGGAAACACCGACCATGAAGAAAATTGAGAACGTGTACCAGTTCAGCACCCTCACGGAAATCGTCAACTTCCTCAAGAACAACCCGAACAACACCCACAAGGTCAGATACCGCGAAGAGGGAGTCCTGCGGTACAGCGAATTCGGCAACTACTTCTATCTCGACGAATATCCTCACAACAGCAAGGAAAAATGTCCAGTCATCGACCTGCGCGGATTCGACTACTTCGACAAGGCGACTGGCAAACCAATCGACGCGAACTTCGCAAGGGACTACAAGCTCACCGACTTCCGTGGCATCGAAACCGTCACGGACGCGGAAGACGGCGCGTATGTCCTGCGTGTCGTGGACGAGGACATCGACGAAATCTCCGTCCACCTTTGCAGGGAAAGCGCGTTGGGCGTGGTAAAGGGCGATTTGAGCGACCGCAACCACTTCGACACGGACGAACCCTACTGCACGGCTGAGGAACTCGCGGAGTTGCAGGCTACAGCGGTCAACTCCCTTTTGAAAGACGGAGTGTACGACGATGGTGAAGTGAAGTACACGCTGGAATACAAGCCCTACGAGGGCTGATGACGGCGTGACGGACTGGGACGGGATTCGTTGCGAATCCCGTCCTTTTTTGTCTCCGCATCATGCCACTGGTATTGAATCCATAACCCGAACCCATGCCGAATGACGGAAAAACATCACATGCCGAGTTGCAAATATGATGAATGGGTGTATATTAATGTTGTCGCCCGAAAATGAGGACGGCAAAATCCCAACCAACCACAACGGAGATTCAGAAATGGAAAAGACAGGCGCAATCATCACCTACAAATTCAAGACCTTCGGCGAAATGCAGGAATTCGTCACAGGCAAGGACAAGAAAAACCGCTACATCGAACACAAGGACGGTCGCGAAGTCGTTGTCATGAACGATGACGGCTACAAGAATGCGCTGTTCCTCGAAAACTTCATCGGCGCGAACTGGACTGAAAAACGCGACCTCGACCTCAACAATTTCACCAACCTGACCGCGCTCAACCTCAACAACCAGCTCCGCAACGAATTCCGCGTCTCCAACTTCATCGGCTACGAAAAGGTCGGCAAGGCGTTCTTTGAGGACAAGGATGAAGTCTTCATCCTCGAAATCGAAGACAAGAACGATGACACGCATCGCGAGACCTACAAGACGTTGGAGAGCGCAATCAAGGCTGCGTTGGACTTCATGCACAGATTCTACGGCTTCGGCGACACCATCATCGGCATGAAACCGAAAGGCAAGACCGAAGAGGAAGTCAACACATCGTACATCGGCGAAGAGCAACTGAAAGAGTTGCAGACCGCTCTTGAAAAGGGCTTGCGCGAACATCGCACGTTCCATGATTTTGATGTCACCTACAAGGACGAATTCGGTGACGAATATAAAACGGATGTGTACTACAACGTCTATCATGAAAAGGTGCATGACTGACGGCATCGAAAAGGGGGAGTGGTTGTTGCCACTCCCCCGAACAGTCGGTAAAATGGCAAAACTTTTTTGATTTCGAGGTCAAAAGAGGACATAGAGTATAAAATGGTGTGTTAGTAGAAATAGGAGTAATTTGACAATGCAGATGACTTCCACAATTGCGAAAATGAATAGCAACGAATCTAGTGAAAGGAAGAACTACGTTCTCGGTTGCTTCGCTGTTAAGGGTGCGTTCCTGACATTGAGCAATCTGAAAGAGCAGGGTTGCAAATCGTTTCGCGTCACCTACAAAATCAGACGGAGAAGCGACAAGACCGAGCAAATCACTTACAACGGCTATGATGAAGCGGTCAAAGGCATCGTCAAGCATGTCGAGGAAGTCGGTGGCGAGGCAAAAATCGCGGACGTGACTGTTGACGCATGCGAGAAACTGGTTGCTGATGCTCTTCAGGGCATCGTCGATGGCTTTCACAAGATGCACAAGAAGGAAATGAAAAAGCAGTTCAACGGCGAGAAACCAAAGACAGGGCTGACGTTGCGTAATCTCGTGGACTTCGTGACGGCGAACAGGGACAAGTTTCCGTTCGGCATGGACACGCAAATCGCGTGTGGCGACATCAATGGCGATTCCGTCCATGATGGTTTAGGTCTCGGCACGACGACGTTCGATAGCGACAGCTTCAAGGTGCTGTTTATCGGCTACGACCCGAACGAATCCGTATTCTAATCGGCAAGCGAAAGCATCGACCGCGTGGGAAAATCCACGCGGTCTTTTTTGTCCGCGCATGGGGGAGAGGGGCATGGATTCAATCCGTATTTTATATTTGGGAAAATCATCTTTCCCGATTTGCAATCATGGCTTTAGGATGTATATTAATGATACAACCAATCAGTCAACCAACTATCAACTAAAAAGGAAAACCAACCATGAAGAAAGGCGAATTGAAATTCGGTACGCGCACCATCGAGCTTAAAGACTTCTCCGAGATGATTCACTATCTCGACAAGAATGCGAGAAAGTGCTATGGCGAGCGTCTTGGGCAATGCACGTTCAAGGTCTATACAGACCATCAGAAGTGCGGTCGCTACCATCTGTGCTTCGACCAGGTGCAGGACAAGACTGGCAAGTGGGTTCCCAAAGAGGGCAAGATTGCGAAATCGGTTTACTTCTGGAATCCCAACGACGGCGGTCGCATCTCGCTGGAGCACTGCTTCCATAAGAACGGCAGGGCGAACAACGGATTGTTCGACGGCATGTATCAGGGCGAGAACCGCAGTTACAAGTTCTACGGCTTCGAGAGCATCCCGACGTTGGAATCGTGGAAAGAGTGGAAGAGCTTTCACAAAGTGGTTTAAGGTCGGCTGACCAGTCGGGGCGCGGATGTTTTGAAACATCCGCGCCCTTTCTTTTTGCCCAGTCGAGCCACGGGATTGAATACATGCGGTGGGGGGAGAGGGGGCATGTTTTTTCATCTATGAGAGTTTGCATTCATGGTTCGAGGGTGTATATTAATGGCACAAACAAACCAACCAACTTATCACCAACCAACTACAACGGAGCAACCATGAGCAGGAAAATCGAAATCGAACTGGATGACGACGGCTATTTTTGGATTTGGTTCGCAAGCATCAATGACACGATGATTGGCGACGAACGCGGTTACGACACGAAGGAAGACGCGATTGCTTTCATGGTCGATTACGACAAGGACAACTATCAGGACGACCTGACCGACGCGGAAAAGCAAAGCAGGACGGTGAAGATACGCGAGGAACTCGACCGTAAGGGGAGATACGAGGACGAGGAGAACGAAGCGTACTACTACCTCAACCATATCACCGTTGAATTCAAAAACAAGTAAGGGAGAAACACAAGATGAAGTGCGTTTACTACGATGTGAAAGGCAAATGGTGGGTTTACATGTTTACCAAGTTCTCTGAGATGGTCGGTTTCCTGAACAAGGAACTCAGGCGCAAGGTGTAGACGGCTGAGGACATGGAGAAGCATGAACGGTCGGCGTTCGGCACACTCAACCCAAACGGCACAGAAGTGGACTACGATGACTACAATGTGGTTTTCGAGCAGGTGCAGGAAAAAAGCGGTCGGTGGGTTCCGAAGAACGGCACGATTGCTAAATCCGTCTTCCTGCGCATGAAGGACGGAAACCAGCTAAGTCTGGAGAACTGTTTCCACAAAAACGGCAGGGCGGACGACAAGGCTTTCGACAAGTACTACGGCATCAGCAACTTTGTCGGCTTTCAGAAGGATTGCATCGACACGAAGGAGGATTTGGTGGTCAGGGCGACCGAAAACCATCCCGAAGGCGTGTTGACACCAGTCGGCATGTGATTGGAATCGCAGGACTGGGAATTCCCAGTCCTGCTTTTGATTTTTCAGTCAATCAGGATTGAATGTCGTTTTTCGGCTTGCAATTTTGGAAAATCGGTGTATATTGTAGAAAAACCATAAAACCAACTCATTTTTCAGGAGGAATTACCAATGAGCGAAAACAAAACAAATGCCGTCAATGTCGCCAATAAGGACGGGTTGTATGAGAATTTCACGGGTGTCATCGAATGGGGGCGCACAAAAGGCGAGGTCAGGAACGCGACGTTTGACTTGTTCACAAGCAATGACGGCGGTGCGTTTTTTGTCACATGGCATGACGGCACGTGGGTGAACGGCATTCTCGCCGACGCGACGTGGTGGAAAGGCACATGGCTGAACGGCACTCTGATTGACTCCGCATGGGACAGGGGCGAATGGATGAACGGTATCTGCAAGAACGTCACTTGGGACTATGGCATTTGGCACAAAGGCGTTTTCGAGGACAGCATTTGGCATGACGGAAGATGGATGAACGGCTTGTGGAAAGGCGACGCGAACAAGTGGTACTCTGGCGCATGGTGGCTAGGCACTTGGCAGGGCGGATGGTGGAATCTCGGCACTGGCAAGAACGGAATCATCCACTACGAGGGCGACAGCCCCGACAAGTGGATAAAGAAGAAGCAGACGGCGGTCGTTGCCACGGCTGGAAAATAACCGCATGGCAGGGGAGAGGGGGCATGTTTTTTCTCCCGTCGTGATTTGCAATGTCGGGGAATGGATGTATATTAATGATACAAGCCAACCAACCAACTAAACCAATCATGCAAAGGAGCAAGACCATGAGCAAGAAAATCAAATCCGTTTCCGTCGAGACCACGACCAAGACGACTATTCGCTACCAGTTCAAGAACTTCGAGGAAATGATTGAGTTCCTGATGAGCGACAACGGACAAGGCAAGAAGACCACACGCACAGTCGAATACCATGAGCAGAGAGTGAGACGCGGTTTCGGACATACGCAGAAGCGCAATGGCGAATTCGTCGTGGATGCGGTAAAGGACAAGAAAGGCAAGTACGTACCGTCTTATGGGAAAAAGGCTATTTCCTGCTTTCTTGAAATCGAAATCGGAAAGGACGAGAATGGGGAAATGAACTATACGGAGCATATCATGAAAAGGTTCTTCGACAAGGACGACCACCCCGACAACGTTGCATTCGCAAAGGAATACCACATGGAAGACTTTGTTGGGGTCGAAGTATATACAGAGACAAAATAGGAGAACCCATAATGGCAAAGGAACTGAAATCAGTAAACACCAGTTTGAAAGTCGAACTGGAATATTCGTTCAGCAGTCTGAGCGACATTCTTTCATTCCTCGACATGAACAATGTCAACCGCAAGGACTACAACATCGTCTTCGGCAACAACGTCAAGTTCACGCGAGAAGTGTACCATAGGGGGAGGGGGTATAAATTCGTTCTCGGTCGTCAGCACTTCGACGAGGCGAAGGGGAAGTACGTTTTGAACGGAACTGTCCGTGCTTCGTTCTACCGCTACCACCCTTCCGAGGGCATCGTGTCGATGGACAAGTACTTCGACGAGGACGGCAGACCGAACGACGCTCTTTTCGCGCAGGACTACGACCTCGAAGAGATTTCGGGTTGCGAGACCGCGTTCGACGAAGAATGGCGTGATTTCACGAAGTGAGAGGTGGCTATGAACAATACGGACATGGCATGCGGTATTCTCGGCGGGCTGGCGGAGCTTTACTTGGCTTTCATCGGGCTGTTGTTCCTCTTGGTGTTCGGCATGGCGGTGGTCATCGGCTCGATTGAGGAATACAAGTACGGCAAACCCCACAGGGAATTCGAGAGGATGATGACGGAATACCATGAGTACGTCAGCGTCACCCCGAAGGACAAGCAACTGAAATTCGTCGAATGGCGAAAGGAAAGGGACGCTAGGAAGTCGAAGGATGGAAAATCCATGAACGCAGTCCAGCGGACGCACCACACGATGTTGCACGGCGAGGAGCCGAGCAAGACGAGACAATAGGACGGAGAATGAACCATGAAGGAAACAAGCATTGAGAAGACGACTGTCATCAGATACGAATTCGAAAATCTGACTGAAATCGTCAACTTCCTTGACAAGAACTATGTGAACAGTTTGATTAAGGATGGTGGCAAAGGGGAGACCACGGTCGAGAATCAGGGATGGACGATGGTTTTCCGTCAGCGTTTCGATGGCGAAAGAAAGAGATACGTCCCATTCGCAAGTCCGATTGGGAAGTCGATTCAGCTTGTCAACGGCACGTTGACAGGCGCGGTGTCGCTTGAAAAGTACTTCGACGAGAATGGAATCCCCCGAAACGACGCTTTCGCGAAGGATTTCAGAATCAGCGATTTCGTCGGCACTCTGACGGTTGTCAAAAAGCAGTGACCACGGCATAGGGGGGAGGGGCTTGGAATTCCAAGCCCCTCCCTTTTTGCGTTTTCGGGGCTTTTCCTGAGAGATTGAATGTAAAATGGCGAAAAATTTCATGGCGTGGCTTGCAAACCCCGAATTCGGGTGTATATTAGTGCATGTGACAGGAAAATCCAATCTCAACAACCAAAGGAGCGAATCAAAATGGCGGAAACAGCGACAGAAACCATGACGTTCAAGAACATCGAAGAGCTTGTGAAGGCCGTGTGGAACGGCGACGTGACGCTCGGCGAAAACGAGGCGAGCAAATACACCAGCGACAAGGTGCGTCTCAAGCAGGAAGGCATCGTGGCAATCAAGAACACGGTCAAGAAGACCGTCCTCTTCACGCGCAACCCCAAACCTGTGGAGAAGTCCGCGTATTCCCACAAGTACATCATGCCCCACTTCGCGGACGAAGTGCGGAGCATCGTGAAGAAGTCGGTCGTTGACAAGTGCATGGCGAACATCATGCTCACGGGACCGATGGGCACTGGCAAGACGGAATTCATCTACGAACTGGCGAGGGAATTCGGTGTCAAGGTGTTCCAGGTCAACGGAAACGACGGTCTGACGATGTACGACTTCCTCGGCTCGAAGTCCGTCGCGGTCGATAGCAAGTCGAAGCAGAACTATACGTACTTCGAGAAAGGTCCGTTGTACAGGGCGTTCATCGAAGGCACGAAGCTCGACGCGGACGGAAATCAGGTTTTGGACGCGGACGGCGAACCGATTGTCGTCGGCAAACCCGCGTTCTTCTTCCTCGACGAATTCGCGGCGTTGCTCCCCGAAGTGTTCCTCGGTGTCTTCAACCGTGCTTTGGAAATCCCTCGCGAGCAGGGCAAGGCGCGGACGATGGAAATCGCCCCCGACGAAGGGCGCGTCGTGAAGTCGCATCCAGGTCTTGTGATGTTCTTCTCAGGCAACACCGTCGGCGCGGGCAACAGTGGCAAATTCCAAATGGGTTATACCGCTCAGGGCAACCGCATGGACGAATCGACGAGAAACCGAATCAACGGCTGCTTA
>Ga0247610_10003066_pt1 | contig 18690 bp, 13 predicted proteins | sample 174DNAGHGhighgp2_FD_193483 | JGI IMG/M metagenome (GOLD analysis project Ga0247610, IMG submission 193483) | Sheep rumen microbial communities from Palmerston North, Manawatu-Wanganui, New Zealand - 1742 DNA GHGhigh gp2 | ecosystem: Host-associated > Mammals > Digestive system > Stomach > Rumen...
TCAAGTTCGGTATGAAGGACGGTATTGCTTCTGCTACAAACTGCAACGACTGGCCTCTGATGCGTGCTGAGGAGATGATTCTCATCAAGGCTGAGGGTCTTGCTAAGAGCGGCAAAGAAGGTGAAGCAAAAACCGTTCTTGAGAACTTCGTGAAGGACCATCGTGATCCCGGCTACAGCGTAGCAATGGGTGGCCGTTCGCTCGCAGATGAAATCTGGTTCCAGCGTCGTGTTGAGCTGTGGATGGAAGGATTCAGTGTGGTTGATGCCCGCCGTCTGGAGAAGCCTATCGTACGCTTCATCCCTGGCCGCGAGAGCAACGTGCCCGCTGCCTTTAAGTTCAATATCGCTGCTGACAACGCTTGGCTCAACATGCGCTTCCCGCAGACTGAGGTTGACGCTAACCACGGTATCGTTGACAACGAGGGTGGCACACAGCCTGAGAGCGAAGAAGGTGCTGACCTGCGTGACGGCGTAACCGACTAAGCAACCACTTCAATATTATTCAATTAACATTCAAGTCATACAACTATGATAAAGAATTTCTATAAATACACAATGCTGGTCGCATGTGCCGCTATGACATTTGCGTCGTGCAGCAGCGATGATGAAGTCGTTGCTCCGGGCGAGTGGGACTCTAGTGTTGATTATGCCATGGTGTCTTTCCTTGAGCGTACTAAGACGTTCGAGCTTGACCCTACCGACACAACAGTTGTTACTCTGCACTTGACCCGTCGTAATCCTGAGCTCACAAAAATGCTTGAGGCTGAAGAGGAGCGTGTCAACAAATTGCTTGAGGACACCACTCAGACAAAGACAGCTGCAGATAGCGCTCGCATTGATAGCTTGTACAATGTGTTCGTTACAACAAACTCCAACAAAAATCTGCCTGCTATCGAGGTTCCTATCACCATCACCAATGGCATGGACAGTGTTTTCACTGTTTCTACTGCAAAGTTTGCGGAAGGTGAATGGGATGCTGAATATACACTCTCATTCGATTCAGCTAAAGTTGGTACTCCATACGAAGTGCAGCTTGCTGTACAGGATACTCGTTTTGTCTCTTCCTACTCCAGTGAGTGTACTGCAAAAGTTACCGTTACTCGTGTCAAGTGGGTACCTGCTGGCTTCGTCTATGATGACAACGGTAACAAGGTACCAGGCTATGCAGAATATACTGACAACCTTGTTGGCTTCCTTTATGGTGCTGGTAATAGGACATTTAATGTTGAATTACAGGAACGTGAGGATAAGCCTGGTTTGTATCGAATGGTAAGTCCTTATAAGAATTATCAATATGTGGCAGCTGGTATCGCAGATTGGACAGGCCCTGATTATTACATGGTTTTTGATGCCACAGATCCTGCCAAAGTATCCTTCGCAGAATCCACCTATGATTTAGGCTTCACCTTTGATGCCGTTGAAGATGGTAATCCTATTATCTTCTGTCGTGGTTATGGTACTCTGGAGAATGGTGCTCTCACATTCCCGCCTCAGGCTTTCTATCTCGGTCTTTCTGTCTATACAGGTGGTGAACCAGGTTGGTATGCTAACCCCGATGGCGCATTCTTGCTGATGATTGATCCAGACGAGTATGCAGCTAATACCAAGTATGAAGCTACTCTTGAGGATGACTTTGATTGGGAAGAGGTGTTCTCTGGTCCGTTCACTTCTGAGCGTTCCGATGCAGCTGCAACGTCAGCTCTCTACAAGGGCGTATGCACGACCACAACAGATGCTTGCGACAGCATTTTTGAGGCAAAATATGGTACTCCGTACCTCCTGTCCAGTCCTTATGCTGAGGGTTACGACCTCCTCTTCTTCGTGAAAAACGGCCGTCTGTCTCTGCACGCAGACTTCAAGGAAGACTACACCTATCAGGAGATAGGTCGTACAGATGGTCTGAATCCTATCTATGCCCGCATCAACAACTCTGACTGCTCATTCTCAGATGATGAGGTTATTCTGAACATCACATTCGTTACTCTTGGATTTGATGAGAAGACTAATTCACTCTATGAGGCTATTAACTATGGCACCGTCGAAGATAAGTTGACACGTGCAGCTGAATCTGAGGAAGAATCAGGAGGCGAGGAGGTTAAGAAGTTCATTGCTCATAAGGCTCCTGGTAAGGTTGCTATGCGTAAGGATTTCCGTTCCGTTGTCCTTCCTGCTCGTAACATCAAATAAATGATAATTGACGCTTCGTAGCGTCACAATACAATCCCAAAGGTACCGGGCCTCAAGTGAGGTTCGGTACTTTTTTGTTAATCTTTTTGGTCACCTGCCAAATTTGTCTTACCTTTGCGCCCGCTAATTAGAATTATATTGTTTTATGAAGAAGATTCTCTACTCCTTTTTCCTCACACTCTGCTGTGTTTCAACCTTCGCACAGCGTAGCGAGGCTGATATGATGGCAATTGCTGCTTCCCGTCTGCAGACCGCTGGCGTGAAAGCCACTTTTGATAATGATAAGACTCCTGCAATCCGCTGTTTGCAGCAGACGAAGGAATATAATATTTACAGCTCCACTGTGGCCGACGGCTTTGTAATTGTGGCAAAGAACGAGAATGTACAGCCCGTACTCGCATACGGCGATACCCATTTGGATGTAGAGCGTATGCCGACTGATATGCAGTGGTGCCTCAGCCTGATGGAAAGGCGTCTGGCCAAGAGCGACCAGGCTCCTATTGCTCGTCGTGCTGCAAAGTTCAGTCCAGTTGCCAACTTCATTACGACGAAATGGGGGCAGGGTTCTCCTTACAACTTGCTGACTCCTACGGTTGATGGCGAACATTGTCCCGTAGGCTGTGTGGCTACCGCTTTGGCTCAGTGCATGAATGTTTTCAAATATCCGGCCAGCGCTTCTTTTGAAAGTGATTATAAAGTCAAGGGAGCTGATAAGACAGCCAACGTGAACAGTACATACTCGTGGAACTATCTCGACAGCTATGGCTCCTCATCACTGATTGCGGGCAAACGCATTGGTCAACTCATGGTGGACTGTGGATATGCGACCTGTATGAGTTATGAAAAAGATGGTAGTGGAACATACAATTATCTGTCTGGAGCTGCACTTGTAAACCACTTCAAATACCCAGAGCAGTGTGTTAAGTATTTGGATCGTTTGAACATGAGCAATGACGAGTGGTACGACATAATCTACTCTGAGATTCAGAATGGCTCACCCATACTCTATGGAGGCAGTGATCCCAAGAATGGTGGACACGCATTCGTGTTATCTGGTATAGATGCTGACGGACTTGTTTATGTAAACTGGGGCTGGAATGGCGAAGCTAACGGCTTCTTTGCCATTGACATTTTTGACTCCCCCATGGGCTCTTTCACTGAAGGGCAGGATATGACCTTTGGAATACGAACCGAGCCGCTTCCTACTGACTATGTTCATGGTTGGATAACCACTTTGAATGACAGCGTTGGCTATGTCTTCAGATACGAACCTTACGTGAATGAGGAACAGTGTTACATTGTACAGAAGTGCATACAGATTGACATCCCAAGTGGATTTGCCAACTTTAACTCTTCTTCTTTTATTGGCGACTTAGGCCTTTTTGCCATCGATCTCACAGACGACTCTGAGTGGGTCGTAGCTGAGACTGACCGTGACACAATAGGGAGTGGCTATGGCGTTTGGGGTGATAGCATCATCTATTTTTATGATGTTGCAGACCTGAAAGTTGGACACACCTATCGCATGAGCTTTGGAGCACGTGATGACCGCGACACCCGTTGGCGCTCATTGTTGTGTCATGGCGGCGAGATCGCATACGATGTGGTCATTGGTGCTGATGGCAATGCCACTATCACCGGTCCCGTCGAAGTTCCTATCGTTGCTGGTAACACCAGCGCCGTCCGTTCTCTTGCCGCAACCAAGGATGACGGTCTCACCCGCGTTTATGATCTCTCAGGCCGTCAGGTATATGTGGCTCCCACACGCTCCTTTAACCTTTGGGAAGTTCCGGCCCGAGGAGTACTCGTCGTAAGTGATGCCAATGGCAGCCGCCGCATTGTGCGCTAACGTTCCCCCGTTATGAGCTTTAATATCCAGGTCGGACCAGAGCTCGGTGAACTGTGTCCCGAGTATGTCGGATGCGCTGTACTGGCTGACATACGGAACACGGAGACTAATGCTGAGCTATGGCAGGAGATAGATGCGTTCATTGCAGACTACCGCTCGCGCTACACCATAGATTCCATAAAGGAGATGCCGTCTATCGAAGCTACAAGGACCGCCTACCGCCGTTGTGGAAAGGATCCTTCACGCTATCGCCCCAGCGGTGAGGCTTTGGTGCGCCGGACCCTGCAAGGAAAAGACTTGTATCGTGTGAGCACGGTGGTGGATCTCATCAATCTTGCTTCTATAGCTTACGGTTACAGCATCGGTGGATTTGATGCCGACCGCATTCAAGGCGACACGCTCACTCTCGGCATCGGGCGAGAGGGTGAGCCGTACGAGGGCATAGGCCGAGGACCGCTCAACATCGCAGGGTTGCCAGTCTTTCGCGATGCCATCGGTGGCATAGGAACTCCCACCAGTGACCACGAGCGTACAAAACTGACTCTTGAAAGCCGTCGCCTGCTTGCCATCGTGAACGGATACGACGGCAACATCTCCCAGATCGTCGCCTGCGCAGAGTTTATTCAACAGCTGCTTATTAAATATGCTAAGAGCGACGGGGGAACACTATCTCGTCAACATATTCTGCCAGATGACGGTAGAAGGGGTGACGGCATAGGGTAGTTCGGTCACCTATTATTATAAGTTTCATGCGCGCACGGGTGATAGCTACATTCATACGACGCAGGTCACGCAGGAAACCGATGTTCCCCTCTTCGTTGCTGCGGACAAGGCTGATGACGATGACATCACGCTCCTGACCCTGGAAGCCATCTACGGTGTTTACAGTTATGAGCGAACGGTAGGGTTTCCAGTATTTGTCCTGCCTCAGCATCCTTCGCAGCAGACTCACCTGCCCTTTGTACGGAGAGATTATGCCGACATCTATCCGCTCTTCCATAATCCGCTCTTTTCCGATTCGCTCGAAGTAGTCGTGCAGGGTCTGCAGGGTCTGTTGGGCCTCAGCGACATTAAAGTAGGAAAAGGAACCAACTCCTCCAGACTCTTCTCCTGTCCTGTCTGCAAGGCCTTCATTCACAGAAACGGGTAGGGAAGAGGGTTTCCACTCTACCGCTGTGTCCCAATCGAGTATTCCTCTGTATTTCACTTCGGGAGCGCTCATAAGCATACCGTCATAGAACTCACGGTTGGGGAACTGCATAATATCGTCCGCCATGCGGTACTGGACACGTAAGAGACTGACTGCTTGAGGCTTCTGCTCCACGATATACTGCATTAGGGTGCGGTCGAGACCGCCACGCATCGCCTCCGGACTTTTGATGGTGGGCGGGAGTTGTCGGTGGTCGCCTGCCAGAATGACACGGTGCACCTTCTGTATAGCTATCCAACAGGCGGCTTCAAGTGCCTGAGCAGCCTCGTCGATAAAGAGGGTTCCGAATTTCATCCCGTCAAGCAGATGATTTGCCGAACCGGTTAGCGTGCAGGCCACGACCTTGGTGTCCGAGAAAATAGCCTCACGTATGGTATATTCCAGTTCTGTAGCCCGGTCGCGCAGGCGTGCAATCTTCTGATGACGACTGTCGCTGCTGCCGCTCTTTGAGGCGTAGATGTCCCGTATAGCCTTGCGAACGGCCCACAACTGGTCGTAGAGCGGGTGATTTTCAAACCGGCGTTCGTAAGTGAAAGAGAGCATTTTATCCGTCACGCGGGTGGGGTTGCCAATACGTAACACCGACACACCCCTGTCAGTCAGTTTCTCTGCAATCCAGTCAACAGCCATGTTCGACTGCGCACACACCAGCACCTGATTCTCACGCCGTAAGGTCTCGTAGATGGCTTCAACGAGAGTTGTGGTCTTGCCCGTTCCCGGAGGGCCGTGAACAACAGCTACATCCTTTGCCCACAGAACTTCGTTCACAGCCGCCTGCTGAAATGTGTTAAGCCATGGGAAACGCACGGGATTGAAGGTGAACTTGCCAGTCGGAGCCGTAGAGTGGAATATCTCGCGCAACTCGGCCAGTCTGCCGCTCTTCGCCTGAATAACACGGTCCAGAGCCTCGAACATCAGGCGGTAGGTGTATTCGTCAAGATACAGCTGCACGCCGAGGCGGTCTGCATCACGTATCTGTTCCAACGCATCGCCATCTGGTAACGCCACGACCATCCGGTCAGCCTCAACATAACAGACCTGAGCCACGGACTTATAATAATGAAGCATACCGCCAGTGCCGCGAAAGTCTCCCGATGCATCCTGCGAAAAGAAACATACGGGTTTGCCCGGCTCGAACTGGGACTCGGTCTCACCTTCATCACCAATCCTTGAGGAAAGGGTTGCCTCGGAACTGCGAGAAGGGTCCCTCAACTCCACAACCAACTGGTCAAGCGAATTGCGGTAAGCATGTCCGACTGAAATCGGATACCACGCTAATCCGCGCTTCACCTTCTTGTCTATTCCCGTTGCCTCCGTAAGGCGGCGGAATTCCTCTTTCTCGTATGCATACTCTGCCTGAAGGAGGGCGCGCTGGCGTGTAAGCAGGGTTATTGGCGACTCTGTAGTCATATTATTCTCATTTTGGCGGCAAAGATACAAAATAATTGCCTGTTTGTGCTCGTTTATCGTATAAAAAGCGTACATTTGCACCCATGTTAAAGGAATTATTACACTTGTGGTTCTTGCAGCAGCGCCGTCAGTTCCGTTGGGCGCGTGTGCTGACAATGGCCTATTTCATGATTTGGATGCTGATTGTGATGGTCGCCGTTATCATCGCAATGGCAGATATGCTGCGCAATTTTGCTGCACAGTATAACACATGGTTCTTTATCCCGATTATCTCCGCCATATTGATTCTGCCAGACATGATGATGAAGGTGATGTTCAACGACTCAGCCCCAATAATGGACGACTGTCTGCGCACCAAGCCCGTTCCGGGCAAAGCGTGGAGCCAATTTACAGCCGTGACCACGCTCATAGACTATTGGAACTGGATGATGCCGTTGCTTACAGCCATCTTCAGTTTTGCCGTTCTTCCCTTCGGGGTGGCTCTCACGGCTACGCTCCTCGTGGCGTTGCAGTCGCAGATGCTTGCTTGGCTGGTTACAGACATACACAAGGCTCCAGGAAATCAATATACTCTGCCGCTGTGGGCAGGCCTGATATTCTATTTCCTTGCGAAGAATGTGTTGGGTGGCATCGTTGCAGCCTTAGGAATATATGCACATGAGGGCGGTGTGTCGCTGTCTTGGTTGGCACCTGCAGCCATCGCTTTGGTCGCTGCTATTGACGTACTGCTTCTTTGGCTCCTCTACCGCTATTTCGGACGAATGAGAGCATACGACGAACACACGGCACATACAGAAAAGGCGCGGCGCATAGGGGAGATAACCCTGTTCAGCACCGAATATTTAGGGGTGTGGCGCAGCAAACGCTTCCGCCTTCCTATACTGCTGATTTCCGCCCTGTTCCTTTTCCAGGCCTACCAACAGCAGTCCCTGACAATCCAACAGGATTTCGGCGGACTGAATATCGGTATATACTTCGCTTTGTGCTGGCCGTCGCTGTTTCTCGGACAGTGGGTGTTCGGCATCGAGGCCAATTATTTCCACGGTCTATGGACCAAGCCATATTCCATAGAGCAGTTGTTGCGCCGTAAGTTCTATTTCATGCTGATACTGACTTCCGCGATGGCGCTGTTTCTGGTTCCGGCTCTGTTCTGGTTCGGTCTCTCGCTTACACGCCTGCTCTCACTGCTTCTGTTTGTGGCTTTTGCCCAGAACCTGATGATGATGCCCACATGTCTACTGGCTACGCGAGTAGATTTGTTCTCTTCTGCGTTCTTCAACTATCAGGGGGCAAACAAGGGCGTGAACCTATATGGCCTGCTTGTGTTTATTCCTGTGATACTGTACACAGTAGCAACTATTTTGCTTAAGCCGTTAGTGGCTGACGCTATATTTGCCGGCATCGGACTTGTTGGCGTGGCTCTGTATCGCCCTTCATTGCGATGGTTGGCCAACCGCTGGATTTCCAAGAGGCACGAACACATGGAGAGGTACTGTCAGTAAGAGCCCCCTATAATCCCCCGGTGGGGGATGAAATGTTCACGTACTGTTGAGCGAAGGCGAAAAATGTTCAATGTTCAATGTTCAATGATATGAATATCAAGATAACAGACTTAAAGAAAGTATATGGTGAGCAGACGGTGCTCGACATACCCAACCTGACACTGGAGTCCGGACAACTCATCGGACTCGTAGGAAATAACGGTGCGGGCAAGACCACACTGATGCGTCTGATTCTGGACGTTATCGGAGCCACAGAGGGATATGTGGAGAGCGACGGACGCCGCGTGGAAAGCGACGAGCAGTGGAAACAATATACAGGCTCGTTCATCGACGGACGTTTTCTTGTGGATTTCCTTACGCCTGAGGAATATTTCTCCTTCATAGCCCGCATATACGGAATGGACGAAGAAACGCTGAAACGCCGACTCGAACCATTCGAACCGCTCATGCACGGCGAAGTTCTTGGCACACGTAAATACCTAAAGGACTTCTCCGAAGGCAACCGTCAGAAAGTCGGCATCATTGGAGCTATGATGCTACAGCCGAAAGTGTTGATACTCGATGAGCCGTTCAATTACCTTGACCCCTCATCTCAGATTCTTGTTGCCCGACTTATTCAGCAGATGAATCGCGAATATGGCACAACGGTGCTCATTTCCAGCCATAACCTCAGTTTCGTAGCAGACATATCTACCCGCATTCTTCTTCTTGAGAAGGGCCGAGTAATAAAAGACCTGGAAAATAATGAAGGCTCTGCCACCGCAGAACTGAACGAATACTTTGGACAGTTGACGAGTTGACAATTGATAAATGACAGCTGACATTTAAATCGTCAAATTGTAAATCGTCAAATCGTCAATTAAATAGGTTGTTCAACGTTCTCCGAGTCGATATCAATCTTGCGGATATAGAATTTCACTTTGGCGCATATCTCGTCAAAGTGCTGTTCTATCTGATATACACGTCGTTTCTGCTCGTAAAACGCATCGTTTGTAATACCGTTGACCATTGGAGAGAGACTGTTTAGCACTTGGCGTTCATGTTCCAAAACCGAATCCAAGTGTGCCAGTGTGTCACGCGCCTCCAATAATTCCACGCTGTCTAACGTGAGTATTGCGGCACGACGGACGGACAAAGCCTGTGGATGACGCTTGCGAAGAGACAGAATCGTATCACGGGCAGCAGAGAACTGGCTATTCGCCAACAAAGAACGTGCCTCGCCCAACATAGCCCCGGCCTGAACTTCTTGACGGTCAATAGTCTCATGGCAAGAAGTCAGCGCCAAAGAGGCGAGTAAAGAGTATTTTACTAATGTAGAATAATGCTTCATGACGTGTTCGCAAGCGTTTCGACTGCAAAAGTAGGAAAAAAATCCTTGTAGGTCGAGTCTCTTTCAGTATATTTTTGTACTTTTGCGCCCGATTTTGCAACATTTAAGCATTTGCCCTATAAATAATCGCCTATGCGACACCTTTCACAACAAGAATTAGCAGACTTATTGAACCGCCCTGTGTTCCATCTCATCAGTGAGGTGGCAGACAGCCTTGGGATGGAGTGCTATGTTGTGGGAGGATATGTGCGCGACCTGTTTCTTGAGCGCCCGTCAAAGGATATTGACGTGGTGGTCGTTGGCAGCGGAATCGAACTGGCTCGCGCCGTTGCCAGTCGCATTGGGAAGAGAGCACATCTGAGCGTGTTCAAGAACTTCGGAACAGCGCAGGTTAAAATCAATAGGGACAATGAAGAAATTGAGCTGGAGTTCGTAGGTGCACGCCGAGAGAGCTACAGTCACGATTCGCGCAAGCCGATTGTTGAGGACGGAACGCTTGAGGACGACCAAAACCGCCGTGACTTCACCATAAACGCTATGGCTGTGTGTCTGAACCGTGAGCGGTTCGGCGAACTGGTGGACCCGTTCGACGGCGTATGGGATTTGGAGGACCGCATTATTGCCACTCCCTTGGACCCAGATGTGACCTTCTCCGACGACCCGCTCCGCATGATGCGGTGCATACGCTTTGCCACCCAGCTGAATTTTGAGATTGAAGAAGAGACATTCAATGCCTTGAACCGCAATCGCGACCGCATAAAGATCATCTCACAGGAACGTATCACCGATGAATTGCAGAAGATAATGTCCTCAGACAGCCCCGGACGCGGCATCGAACTGCTCTTCTCCTGCGGCCTCTTGGAACTGATATTCCCCGAGCTGTACGCCCTGCACGGCACAGAGAGTGTGGGTGGACGCAGTCATAAGGACAACCTGTGGCATACGTTGGAGGTGCTGGGGAATGTGGTCAAGGCCGGTGCTTCTCTGTGGCTGAGGTGGGCTGCCCTGTTGCACGATATCGGCAAGCCACGCACGAAACGATGGGAGGCATCTGCCGGATGGACCTTCCATAACCACAATTCCGTAGGAGCAAAAATGGTGCCGCAGATATTCCGGCGTATGAAACTGCCCACGGATGAGCGTATGAAATATGTGGAGAAACTCGTAGCCCTGCACATGCGCCCGATTGTGATAGCCGATGAGGAGGTCACTGACAGCGCCGTCCGCCGTCTGCTCTTCGAGGCCGGTGACGACATCGACGATCTGATGACACTGTGCGAGGCCGACATCACCACGAAGAACAACGATCGCAAACAGCGCTTCCTGGATAATTTCCGTCTGGTCAGACTCAAACTGGTGGATCTCGAAGAGCGTGACCGCATACGTAATTTCCAGCCTCCGGTTAGTGGCGAGGAAATAATGGAGAGTTTCCATCTGCCCCCCTCAAAGCCAGTTGGTATCATCAAGGAAGCAATAAAGGATGCCATCCTCGACGGTATAATACCCAACGAACACGATGCCGCCTTTGCCTTTGCTGTGACCAAAGCAGCCGAGCTTGGCATCAGTATAGATTGATTAATATCACTTTAGGGTCGCAAAAACAATTAAAAATATCAAAATTTGTGTCCCATATACCCTTTGACATGATAATTTTACCTATCTTTGCGCGCTCTTAACACAATAGGATACATTAATAATATATATAGACATCAATGAACGTTCAATTTGAAAAGACAAGCCCAGTGGTTGGTGAGATGACCATCACTATCGAGAAAGCTGATTATCAGGAGCGCGTGGAAAAGGCGCTCAAGAACTATCGTAAGAAAGCCAATATGCCGGGTTTCCGTCCCGGACAGGTTCCTATGAGCCTGCTGCGCAAACGCTTTGGCAGCGAAGTAACTGCCGAGGAGGTGCAGAAGATGCTGGGCGAGAAACTTTATGAATATATCGAGGAGCAGAAGATAGACATGCTTGGCGAACCCTTGGCCAGTGACAAGCAGAAGGAAGTAGATTTCGAGGCCGAGAGCAACGACTTCGTCTTCGACATCGCCATCGCTCCCGAGTTCGATGCCACTCTCTCAGACAAGGACAAGATCCCATTCTATACCATCAAGGTTACCGATGAGATGATTGACACTCAGGTTAAGGCTTACACCCAGCGCAACGGCCACTATGACAAGGTTGATGAGTGGAAGGATGGCGATATGACCAAAGGTATTATTGCTGAGCTTGATGCTGAAGACAACGTGAAAGAAGGCGGCATTCAGGTTGAGGACGCTGTGATTCTCCCCGGTTACTTCAAGGATGAGGATCAGAAAAAACTCTTCGAGGGCGTCAAGGTAAACACCGTCATCACCTTCAATCCCGCTAAGGCTTACAACGAGAGCGACGTAGAACTGGCTTCATTGCTTCACATCAGCAAGGAAGATGCAGCCGGAGTTCGCGGCGACTTCAGCTATCAGATCACGGAAATCACCCGTTACGTGCCGAGCGAACTCACCCAGGAACTCTTCGACAACGTATTTGGCGAGGGTAAGGTGAAGAGCGAGGAGGAATTCCGCAAGGCTATCTCCGAACAGCTCGAACAGCAGTTCGCTGCAGAATCCCAGCTCCGCTTCATGTTCGACGTGCGCGAATATCTTGAGAAGCGCATCGGTACCCTCGAATGGCCCGACGCTCTGCTGAAGCGTATCATGCTTGCCAACAACAAGGACAAGGGTGAGGAATATGTGGAGCAGAACTACGAAGGCAGCATCCGCGCACTGGCTTGGCATCTGATTCAGAACAAGCTCGTAGCACAGACTGGCATCAAGATTGAGCAGGACGACCTGCTTGAGATGGCCAAAGAGCAGACCCGTATGCAATTTGCCCAGTACGGAATGGCAAACGTTCCCGATGAGCTCCTCACGAACTATGCCACAGAACAGCTCAAGAAGCGCGAGAATGTGGATGCACTCATTGAGCGTGCCACAGAGAAGAAACTGGGCATCGCTCTGAAGGAGATTGTCAAGCTCACCAAGAAGAGCGTGACTATGGAAGAATTCCAGAAGTTGTTTGAAAACAAATAATACGCCATGAACAGCAATTTCAGGAAATATGCCACTGGTCACCTGGGCCTCAACGGACAGGTCCTTGATGACGTGGTGAGCATGCAGAACCAGTACCTCAACCCCTACATCCTTGAGGAACGTCAGCTTAATGTGACCCAGATGGACGTGTTCTCACGTCTGATGATGGACCGCATCATCTTCCTCGGAATGCAGGTGGATGCCTACACAGCAAACACCCTGCAGGCACAGTTGCTCTATCTCGACTCTGTGGATCCGGGCAAGGACATATCAATCTACATCAACTCTCCCGGCGGCAGCGTCTATGACGGCCTCGGCATCTACGACACCATGCAGTTCATCTCCAGCGACGTGGCTACCATCTGTACAGGCATGGCAGCTTCTATGGCTGCTGTATTGCTCGTCTCCGGAAAGGAAGGCAAACGCAGCGCCCTTACCCACAGCCGCGTGATGATTCATCAGCCGATGGGTGGTGCGCAGGGACAGGCCAGCGATATCGAGATTACAGCCCGTGAGATTGGCAAGTTGAAGCATGAGCTGTACAGCATCATCGCAAAACACAGTCACACAGACTTCGACAAGGTCTGGGCCGACGGCGACCGTGACTACTGGATGACCTCCCAGGAGGCTCTTGAGTATGGCATGATCGATCAGGTCCTCAGTCGCAAGGCCGAATAATTTATATATGGCAAAGAAACAAGAAGATAAATGCTCATTCTGCGGACGCTCCTCAAGTGAGGTGCGTCTGCTTATTAGCGGCCTTCACGGTTTTATCTGCGAGGATTGCACGCGTCAGGCCAATCAGGTAGTGGAAGAGTTTGAGAAACATTCCACCAGTGCGCCTGTGAGCCAGATAGACTGGCGCGTACTGCCAAAGCCCATAGAGATAAAGGCCCATCTTGATCAGTATGTGATTGGTCAGGAAGATGCCAAACGCTATCTCAGCGTGGCCGTCTATAACCATTACAAGCGCCTGTCACAGGGAAAGATGGCAGATGACGGAGTTGAGATAGAGAAGAGTAACATCATCATGGTCGGCCCTACAGGAACAGGCAAGACACTGCTGGCTCGCACCATAGCCCGCCTGCTTAATGTGCCGTTTACTATAGTGGACGCTACGGTGTTCACCGAAGCCGGTTATGTGGGCGAGGACGTGGAGAGCATACTGAGTCGTCTGCTCCAGGTGGCCGATGGCGATGTGAAACAGGCCGAACGGGGCATAGTGTTCATCGATGAGATAGACAAGGTGGCACGTAAGACCGACAACCCCAGCATCACGCGCGACGTGAGTGGTGAGGGTGTGCAGCAAGGTCTGTTGAAACTGCTCGAAGGCACTACCGTGAATGTTCCGCCCAAGGGCGGGCGCAAGCATCCCGATCAGGAGTACCTTCAGGTCGATACACGCAACATCCTCTTCATCTGCGGTGGCGCGTTCGACGGTATCGAACGCAAGATAGCCCAGCGCCTTAACACCCACGTAGTGGGATATAATTCCGTACAGCACGTGGCGAATATCGACCGCAAGGACCTGATGCAGTACATCCAGCCACAGGACCTGAAGAGTTTCGGGCTGATTCCTGAAATCATAGGCCGCTTGCCGGTGCTTACCTATCTCAATCCGCTGAATCGCGAAGCCTTGAGACGCATCCTTACCGAGCCGCGCAACTCGCTCATCAAACAGCAGGAGAAGCTGTTCGCTATGGATGGCATTAAACTTCGCTTCGACGAGGATGCCCTCGAATACATCGTTGACAAAGCAGTTGAGTACAAGCTTGGAGCACGCGGTTTACGAAGTATCGTAGAGGCAATTATGATAACACCTCAGTTCGAGATGCCATCATCTGGCCAAAATTCATTTACGGTGACACTCGATTACGCAAAAAAGTGTATGGAAAAGGCAAAAATTGCCGCCTAACCCCTCTGAGAGGTCCTAAAACCATCGATTTTTTGGTTTTAGGACCTCTTTTTTACTAAAAAATAGATAAAAAATTTGCAGGTTAGCACTTTTTCTTTATATCTTTGAAACCGCAAAGCGAAAGAGCACATGAATAAAGACATCAACCTGACTGATAAACTAAAGCAATATTTCGGTTTTGACTCCTTCAAAGGAGACCAGGAAGCCATCATCCGAAACCTGCTCAGTGGACGCGACACATTTGTGTTGATGCCCACGGGCGGTGGCAAGTCTATGTGCTATCAGTTGCCTGCCTTGATTATGGACGGATGTGCCATAGTCATTTCGCCCCTCATAGCTCTTATGAAGAACCAGGTTGATGCCATTCGTCAGGTAAGTGCCGACGACGGTATAGCCCATTTCATGAACTCTTCGCTGAACCGCTCCGCGTTGGATCTCGTCAAGAGCGACGTGATCTCAGGACGTACGAAACTGCTGTATGTGGCACCTGAGTCTCTGACAAAAGACGAGAATATAGAGTTCCTGCGTCAGGTCAATATATCTTTCTACGCCGTGGATGAGGCCCATTGTATATCCGAGTGGGGACACGACTTCCGCCCGGAATACCGTCGCATCCGCCCGATAATTACCGAGATAGGAACTGCTCCCGTAATTGCTCTCACCGCTACCGCCACGGACAAGGTGCGCGGAGATATAAAGAAGAACCTCGGTATGCCTGATGCAGATGAATTCCGCAGTTCCTTCAACCGCCCGAACCTCTATTATGAGGTACGTCCGAAGACCAAGGACATAGACAAGGAAATCATCAAGTTCATCAAGCAGAACCCCAACAAGAGCGGCATCATCTACTGCCTCTCACGAAAGAAGGTGGAAGAACTGGCAGAAATCCTTCGTGCCAATGATATCAACGCCAGCGCCTACCATGCTGGAATGGACACCCCGACCCGAACCCAGACTCAGGATGCATTCATTATGGAGGAGACCGATGTCATCGTTGCCACCATAGCCTTCGGAATGGGAATAGACAAACCGGACGTGCGTTTTGTTATCCATTATGATATACCCAAGAGCCTCGAAGGATACTATCAGGAGACGGGACGTGCCGGTCGCGACGGAGGCGAGGGCAAATGCATCACCTTCTACACCTATAAGGACCTGCAGAAACTGGAGAAGTTCATGGAGGGCAAACCGGTCGCCGAACAGGACATTGGCCGCCAGCTACTGCAAGAGACAGCTGCATACGCCGAGTCGAGTGTATGCCGCCGCCGCCTGCTGCTCCATTATTTTGGTGAGGAATATACCGAGCCCAACTGCCACAACTGCGACAACTGCTTGCACCCGAAACAGATGCAGGAGGCGCGCGAAGAGCTGCAGCTCGCTCTGCGTGTCATACAGTCCGTGAAGGAGAACTTCAAGGTCGATTACATCATCAATATCCTCATCGGACGTGTCACCGAGGAGATAAGCGCGCACAACCACGACGATCTCGAGTTGTTCGGCGCAGGCGACAAGCACGAGGCCCGCTTCTGGAACGCCATCCTGCGTCAGGCGATGCTGGCAGGCTATATTTATAAAGAGGTGGAGAACTATGGCCTGTTGAAGCTGACAGATGCCGGACGCTCCTTCATCAAGAAACCGCAGCCCTTCCAGTTCTCCGAGGACAATGACTTCGAAGACACCACCACTGATTCCGATGCAATGGGATCCACCAGTGCCCTTGACACTCAGCTGTTTGAGATGCTGAAGAGCCTGCGCAAACAGGTTGCCAAGCAGAAGCAGATACCGCCATACGTCATTTTCCAGGATCCGAGTCTGGAGGCCATGGCCACCATGTACCCCATCAATATTGAAGAGCTGAAAACGATTCCCGGGGTGGGAGAGGGCAAGGCAAAGCGCTACGGCGAAGCTTTCCTCGACCTTATTCGCAAGTATGTGGAAGAGAACGAGATTGAGCGAATTGGCGATATGCGTGTCCGCACGGTGGCCAATAAGTCCAAGAACAAGATTTTTATCGTTCAGGCCATAGACCGTAAGGTAGATTTGAAGGACATCGCCCGTTCGAAGGGCATGGAGTTCGAGGATCTTCTGGAAGAACTTGACGCCATCGTCTATAGTGGAACCAAGCTTGACATCGACTATTATCTGCACGAGATAATGGACGAAGACCAGATAGAGGACATCTACGAATACTTCCGTGAGAGCGACACCGACAGCATGGATGAAGCCCTCGACGAACTCGAAGAAGACTACCCAGAAGACTGGATTCGTCTCGTCCGAGTCAAGTTCATAAGTGAGATGGCAAACTGATTCTACAGCCTTATCCCCGTTAATCTGCGTTAATCTCTGTTTGAAAACAGCGATTCTTTTGGTCATGTCGCATGGAAACACTATCTTTGCGCACAATTACCAAAAGATTACAGATATGGCTTCTTCTTTTCTTGCAGACAAGGTTGTAATGGACGGACTCACATTTGACGACGTCCTCCTTATTCCCGCTTATTCTGAGGTGCTGCCACGCACTGTTGAACTCTCCACACGCTTCTCCCGGCACATCGAGCTTAAGATACCGTTTGTGACCGCCGCAATGGACACCGTCACCGAATCCACGATGGCAATAGCTATCGCGCGTGAGGGCGGTATCGGTGTGATACACAAGAATATGAGTATCGAAGAGCAGGCTCGTCAGGTCGCCATCGTGAAGCGTGCCGAGAATGGTATGATATATGACCCGATCACCATTCGCAGCCACGCTACGGTGGCAGATGCTCTCGCCCTGATGTCGGAATACCACATCGGAGGTATTCCCGTCGTTGACGCCGACCGCCATCTCGTAGGTATAGTCACTAACCGCGACTTGCGTTTCGAGCGTAACATTCAGCGTCCGATTGCAGAGGTGATGACCAAGGATAATCTGGTTACGACACATCAGATGACCAGCTTGGCCGAAGCCGCCGAAATCCTGCAGGAGAACAAGATTGAGAAACTCCCGGTAGTGGATGCCGAAGGACATCTCGTGGGCCTCATCACATACAAGGACATCACCAAGGCCAAGGATAAGCCGATGGCCTGCAAGGATGAAAAAGGCCGCCTGCGCGTGGCCGCTGGCGTGGGCGTGACTGACGACACCCTGCAGCGTATGCGTGCTTTGGTCGAAGCTGGCGTTGATGCCATCGTGATAGATACGGCTCACGGCCACTCCAAGTCCGTAATCGAGAAGTTGCGCGAAGCCAAACGCACCTTCCCCGAGGTGGATATCGTTGTAGGTAATGTGGCAACGGGCGAGGCTGCCCGGATGTTGGTTGAGGCTGGAGCCGACGGCATAAAGGTTGGCATAGGCCCGGGCAGTATCTGCACCACACGTGTGGTTGCAGGCGTGGGTGTTCCTCAGCTCTCTGCCGTCTATGACGTGGCCGCAGCTCTCGCAGGCACCGACGTACCCCTCATTGCCGATGGTGGTTTGCGCTACTCAGGCGATGTGGTGAAAGCCCTTGCTGCCGGAGCTTACAGCGTGATGATCGGTTCGTTGGTGGCAGGCACCGAGGAGTCTCCCGGTGAGACCATCATCTTCAATGGCCGTAAGTTCAAGAGCTACCGCGGAATGGGTTCTCTGGAAGCTATGGAATGTGGCTCCAAGGACCGCTACTTCCAGTCCGGCGTAAAGGATGTGAAGAAACTGGTTCCAGAGGGTATCGCCGGACGTGTGCCTTATAAGGGAACAGTCCAGGAAGTAGTCTTCCAGCTCGTTGGCGGCCTCCGCTCCGGAATGGGCTATTGCGGTGCAGCTACCATCGCCAAACTTCACGATGCCAAGTTCGTTCGCATCACGAACGCCGGTGTTCAGGAGTCTCACCCGCACGATGTATCCATCACATCAGAAGCCCCCAACTACTCAAGACCTCAATAACAATTCATAATTCTTAATTCATAATAATATTGATGAGACACCTTTTATCTTATTCCGTGTTCCTGTTCCTTTGCTCTGCATCTGTGCTGGCACAGGTTTCCGACCCCATCGTGATGCGAGTTGCAGGCTACGATGTGACACGTTCAGAATTTGAGTACAACTACAACAAGAATAACACCGACGGTGTCATAGACAAGAAGACTGTGGCCGAGTATGCCGAACTCTTCGTGAATTACAAACTGAAGGTGCAGGCAGCCAAGGATTTACATCTCGACACCCTCACATCCTTCAAGAAGGAGTTCCGCACATACCG
>Ga0247610_10003069_pt1 | contig 18679 bp, 22 predicted proteins | sample 174DNAGHGhighgp2_FD_193483 | JGI IMG/M metagenome (GOLD analysis project Ga0247610, IMG submission 193483) | Sheep rumen microbial communities from Palmerston North, Manawatu-Wanganui, New Zealand - 1742 DNA GHGhigh gp2 | ecosystem: Host-associated > Mammals > Digestive system > Stomach > Rumen...
TTATCTGAAGATATTCGTCTTTAACTTTCAGTGCGCCTTCTGCATCCCTGAACCAGAAAGAATCAGCAATGCTCATTTTACAGTTCTCTGAAGAATACAGGCCTTTTACAAAAGCATACAGATTCTCGTTCAGATCTTCGATCTTCATTCCAAGTGCTTTTTCCATTTGTGATCTTGCCTCGCCTTTGGTTCCGTTGGCAAGCATCGAAAGACAGATGAATGCAGACAAAGGAGATACTACTGTGTTCTTGCCGTCTTTTTCTGTAATAAGTTTGTTCATTGTAAAGGTAAAATCGTTAAGTGCTTTTACCAGTTCTTTTGAGACTGTCACTTCTTTCGTTGCAGAACGGCTGAAATCACTCAGAAGATTTGCAACCGACAGCTGTACCTGCTCGTATTCGGTTATTTCTGTTGTCTCAACTGTAGTTTCTTCATTTGTGGTTTTACCTGTATTGCCTGATGCACATGATATACACGTGAACAGAATACATGAAACAAGTAATAAGCTTAATATCTTTTTCATATAACGCCTCCGGTTTTGCAAACACAAACTATTTGTTTTCTGCTTATTTGACGCTTTGCAATGAAGATAATCTCATTAATTCTTATTATTATCTATTATTTCTTTCATGGTTCTCCAGCCGAGTTCGGCACATTTTACTCTTGCAGGCATATGGGAAATATCCTGGAGAGCGGCTGCTTCACCAAGTTCGTCAAACTGATTTTCTGACAGAACTTCGCCTTTTATCATACCCATGAACAGTTCTGCCTGTTTCAGTGCCTCCTCTTTTTCGAGTCCTATTATATTGTCAATCATTATATCTGCTGAAGCCTGGGATATGGCGCAGCCTGTTCCGACAAATCCCGCATCAGAAATGACATTTCCGTCAAACTTGAGTTGAAGTGAGATATCGTCTCCGCAGCTGGGGTTTACACCTCTCAGGACCACATCCGGGTTTTCTATTGCTGCCTTGTGTGAAGGCCTTAAATTGTGCTCATTCACTATTTCCCTGTATAAAGACTTAAGATCCATATCCGGCAACCTCCCTGACTCTGGACAGACAATCCAGGAATCTGTCTATCTCTTCTTTTGTATTGTAGAAATATGCACTTGCTCTCGCTGTTGAGCCCACCTTCATAAACTGCATCAGAGGCTGTGCGCAGTGATGCCCTGCTCTTATGCATATTCCGTCTTCGTTCAATATAGATGATACATCATGAGGGTGCACACCTTCAACATTGAATGTTACAATTCCGTTGTGCTTTGACGGGTCATTTGAACCATAAATGGTTATATGTCCCATCTTTTTCATTCCTTCCATCATCTGATTCACCAGTTCGGTATCTCTTTTTTCTATATAGTCATAGCCGACCATGCTCAGATAATCTATGGCAGCGTCAAGTCCGTATGCGTCAGCAGCGTTGACCGTCCCCGCTTCAAATTTGTGGGGCAGCTCGGCAAAAGTGGCATCTTCTCTCGTGACATATTCTATCATTTCACCGCCCATAAGGAATGGTTTCATCTTTTCCATTATGCTCTTTTTCACATAAAGGACACCGATTCCCATAGGTCCCATCATCTTGTGTGACGAAAAAGCAAACATGTCCGCATCAAGTTCAGTAACATTGACCTTCATATGAGGAACGGACTGCGCTCCGTCTATAAGAACAACCGCACCCATTCTGTGGGCTCTGTCAATTATCTTCTCAACAGGGTTTCTGATTCCCATCACATTGGATACCTGAGCAATGGCAACAATCTTTGTCTTTTCACAGATTTTGTCTTCTATTTCTTTTTCCGGAATGACGCCGGACTCGTCAGGCTCCATGAAAACGAGTCTGGCCTTTTTCTCTTTTGCCAGTCTTTGCCAGGGCAACAGATTGCTGTGGTGTTCCATTACACTTATTACTATCTCGTCGCCTTCTTTTACAGCATCGTCTCCGTAGCTGTATGCAGCAAGGTTGATGGACTCTGTTGTATTCCTTGTGAAAATGATTTCGTCTGCCCTTCCGGCACCAATGAATGAAGCCGCTTTTTTTCTTGCCGACTCATATCTTTCTGTAGCTTTCATGCTCAGATCATACAAACCTCTGAGGGGATTTGCGTTAGATTGAACATAAAAGTCGGAGACCGCGTCAATAACCGACTGCGGTCTTTGTGAAGTTGCTGCATTATCCAGGTACACACAATCTGTACTTCTGAATATTGGAAAATCTTTTCTGTAATCCTGCATTTTTTACTCCGATTGAACTGTTTTGTCTATCTCTTTTTCTATTCTTGCAACCAGTTTTTTGTCATCAATTCCGGAAGCTGTTCTCATTACACTTGCATGCGCAGCCATCCTTATTGCTGTAGGCTTGTCAATGCCTCTTGAGTTCATGTAATACAATATTTCGTCAGACAGGCTGCCTATTGTGGCTCCGTGCTGTCCTTCGACATCTTCCTCGCCGCACAATATCAATGGAACGCTCTTGTTTATGACTTCGTCTCCTATCGTCAGAACGTCTTCGGTTTCGCCTCCGACTGAACCTGAAGAACCGACTTTGAAATCTATTGTTCCCCTGAAAGTTTTGGATCCGCCTTTTCCAAGAACTCCACTGACATTAATTCTGCTCTGTGTCTTCTTTGCAATCTGATCTGCTCTGTAGTTGATGTCGAGACTCTGCTTTTCTTTGCAAATATATCCTGTATCACAGACAAATGATGATTTTTCACCTGATAAAGATGCATTGCATCCGACATAGTTCTTTTCTCCGCCGAGCACCACATTTACAAACTCGAAAACAGAGTGGTCAGCAACATTTGAACCGACATCGAGGAAAAACGTTCCTTTTCTTTTCAGTGTCTGAACGGCAATCAGTTTTGCTTTGGAATTCGGAGCAAGAATGAACTTGGCGCTGATTCCTGACAAATCTTTGTCTCCGCTGTTCTCTATCGTGACAGTAAGTTTTCCTTCGGTCTCGACCATGAACAGGTACTGATTGATCTGACTGAGATTGCTGATGTGTATATTTCTTTCTTTTCCGGAAGTAACCCTGACAAACTTCTTTTCTGCATACTCGGAAACAAATGCATCAAGGTCTTTTCCCATACCGGTACTTACATTGTCAAAAGCCTTTTTTACTTTTGATGCTGTTCTTTTTTCCGGTTTGTTGAATTCAAATCCGGATAAGTCAAGTTTTGTATCGTTAACTTTGAGATACCTGAATGTTTTTGCGGGGAGCAGATTAACTTTTAATTCCTTAGCCATGGTGCACACCTCACATATTACCATTCATCTCAAGTTTGATGAGATTGTTCATTTCAACAGCATATTCCAAAGGAAGTTCTTTTGAAACTGAATCTGCAAATCCGCTCACTATGAGCGCTCTTGCATCGGCTTCCTTAATACCTCTTGACATAAGGTAGTACACTGCTTCGTCACTGATTCTGCCTATCCTTGCTTCATGGCCTACATCGGCTTTGTCTGTTCGGATATCCATGGCGGGGATAGTATCTGCTCTTGAGATACTGTCCAGCATCAGGGAGTCACATGACACCGAAGCTTTTGAATTGACAGCTTTTGAATTGATGACAACACTGCTTCTGAACGTTCCTATTCCGCCGTCTTTTGCAATTGATTTAGATGCCATGACCGAAGTTGTATTCGGTGCCTGGTGAATTACTTTTGCACCTGTATCAAGATCCTGTCCGGCACCGGAGAAAGTAATTCCGGTGTATTCCATCTTGGAGTTTGCACCGTGAAGAATTGTTGTCGGATACAGATACGAAACGTGGGAACCGAATGATCCCGACACCCATTCCATAATTCCGTTTTCTTCAACGATGGCACGTTTGGTGTTCAGGTTGTACATATTTTTCGACCAGTTTTCAATAGTCGAATATCTCAGTTTTGCGTTCTTTGCTACATAGAGTTCAACGCATCCTGCATGTAGGTTGGCCACATTGTATTTAGGCGCCGAGCACCCTTCGATGAAGTGAAGGTCAGCTCCCTCGTCAACGATAATCAGCGTGTGTTCAAACTGACCTGCTCCTGCGGCATTCAGTCTGAAATATGACTGAAGAGGAATGTCAACTTTTACACCTTTCGGAACATATACAAAAGAGCCCCCTGACCATACTGCACCGTGCAAAGCGGCATATCTGTGGTCGGTTGGCGGGACGAGCTTCATGAAATGAGTTTTTATCATCTCCTCATACTCGCCCTTCATTGCACTTTCAAGATCAGTATAAACGACACCTGTTTCTGCCACTTCTTTCCTTAAGTTGTGATAAACAAGTTCAGAGTCGTACTGAGCTCCGACACCGGCAAGAGACAGTCTCTCTGCCTGCGGAATTCCAAGTCTCTCGAAAGTGTTTTTTATTTCTTCCGGAACGTCTTCCCAGTCAGACTGCATTTTGGCTTTGTGTCTGACATAAGCGGCAATCTGATTCATGTCAAGTCCAGATGTATCCGGACCCCAGTCAGGCATGTCCGTTCTGTTGTATATTTCAAGACAGTGCAGTCTGAATTTCCTCATCCATTCGGGATCGTCTTTTTCTTTGGATATGTTTTCTACGATTTCTCTTGTAATACCGGATTTTTCTCTGTGATAATCCTTTGCATTCTCCTCATATCTGAAGTCGTAGAGACTTCTGTCAGTTTCAACTATTTTGGATTTGTCCGGCATCAGTTTTCACCAACCTTAATAAATTTGTCAAATCCTTCTGCATTGATATCGTCTATCAGTTTTCCGGATCCTGTCTTCACTATTTTCCCACCTACGAGAACGTGAGTGTAGTCCACATTCAGGGCTTCTGTTATTTTGGTTGTGTGAGTGATTATGAGCAGAGCTTTATCGCCATTCTTGACAAACTCCCTGACGCCTTCAGAAACTGTCCTTACTGCATCCACGTCAAGTCCCGAGTCGGTCTCGTCGAGGATGACAAGTTCAGGGTTGAGCATGAGCATCTGCAGAATCTCAGCCTTTTTCTTCTCTCCTCCGGAAAAACCAACATTGAGATCTCTCTGAGCATAAGAATGGTCCATTTTCAGAATGTCCATATATGCAGACAGTTTCTTGTTGAATTCTCCTATTTTGATTGGCTTGCCCGTCATTTCATGAATCGAATTGCGTATGAAAGCAGACAGAGTGATTCCTGGCACTTCAATTGGATCCTGGAATGTCATGAAGATTCCGAGTTTTGCCCTTTTATCTGCAGAGAGTTTGGTAATATCTGTGTCTTTGTATACAATATGTCCTTTCTGGACTTTGTATTCTGGACTTCCCATTATTGTGTGGCCAAGAGTGGACTTTCCTGCTCCGTTGGGGCCCATTATTACATGGATTTCACCTGCTTTTACCTTGAGGTTGAGTCCATTGAGAATTGTTTTTTCACCTGCTCCTGCGGTTACTCTTTTTACGTCGAGAAGCACTGTTCCTTTTTCTGCCATATATCTGTTCCTTTCGGCTGAAAATCTCGTCAAAAAAGACATCCCAAAAAGGAATGCCTTTTCTTGTTTATAATCATACCATTTTAGTATGTTTATGTCAATATACATAATGTAATATGCTGGACTGATGTATTTTAATACTATCGTCACGTTCTTTATTTGTATCTGCATTATTTGTAAGCGGAGTATTTCTCCGAAATTAGCATTCTTATAACCACTATTGCAAAACCGCTCCACTCCTTTACGGATATATCGTATATTTATATCCATCATTTTCTTCGTATGATTTGTTAATCTGATAATTAATTGGTAAGTATTCTTCATCCAATGGTATCTTGTCGTATGACAAGTATTTCATGTATACATATACGCATCTCATGGTTTCATAGTCAACACACACATATTCGTATTCATAGAAATTATATGTAGCTACATAAACCGGACAAGCGAAAAGAACCCCATCATCAAGATACTTGAGTTTTTTGTAAAAATACCCATCTGAACTATTATAATTTCGGATAATCTGGTTGTCTAATCTGGCAATCTCGCTATCAAACCCTGTTTTATCATACATGACATCCAAAACCACTATACATCCATCTTTTAGCTGATAATCGATGTAATAATAATCATTTATGGTTTTTACATTGTCCAAGGATCTTGGAAAGGCCAAAAAATCACTATAGAATCCATTGGTTTTCAAATATTTATTACCTAGGTTATCAACATCTGTTGATTTAACTTCCAATTTCAATCCAGCACATATAAATATAGTTGGAATAACTGCCACTGATAGCATACCTACTAATACAAGAATGGCAAAAATAATCAATTTCTTCTTATTCATCTTTGCCCCCAATTACTCTGAGTAAATCGAATACTTAAACTCAGAGATATCCGGATTGGTTTCTTTATTCTGATAATGTATCGGCAAAAACTCCTCGTTTATTTCTAATTCGTTATTTTGAACATTTCCAATGAACACATACACACAGCGATTATTTTCGCTATCTATGCACACATATTCTACTTTTGATCCGTCGTACAACGCAACATATGTGGGATATTGAAACAACGATTCATCATCAATATATATCATTTTCTTATACTGTACAACGTCATTTTGAGAAACACTTCTGATTGTTATGCCATTTAATCTTGATATCTCATTTTCAAAACCCTTATCATCATATGTTACGTCAAAAAATACAGAAAAATCATCACCTGTTTTCGAGGAAATATAATAATTATTCATTGTTTTGACATTGATTGTTGTTCTTGGAAAAGAAAGATATTGGGATTTTGCTGATACTGTGTCTAAATAGTCTTTGTATTCCCCATACACTCTAAAATTATTGTATGACTTCAGATTACCAATCATAATATCGGAACACAGCCAAATGGCAACAGCAACAATAATTGCAGCAATACATAAGCATACAATAACAATCAGTGTCCTGACAATTATTTCTTTTTTTGTCATCTTCACACCCCTCTGCACTCCATTCTCTTCCCTTTGTCAGATATATGTGCATCTCAGTATAATAATCTCCAAATAATGTTTGGAATCACAACAAATACGTTTGTTAAAATTATTGCAACTATAAATAAAACAATTGCGATTTTCTTAATTCTGTCTTTTGTATTCATTTTAACTCCTCATTGATATGAAAATCAAAATGCTTTCCGAACTTATACTGTATGAAATCTCCCCAACCTATCACGACAAATCTCCCAAGTATTTGCTGATAGCCAAAGAAGGATACCGAATGTCTTTCATCATTGAAAGCAACCAACGCATATCCTTTTAAACTGAAGTAGTTCTCATTCAGATAGAATCTGTAATTGTTCACATTGGCCAGTTCATCTTTGCCAATTTTCATCTTTTGCTTCACATAGTCAACAACACTCCAGTACAATTCTTCATCGTACTCAAGCTCCAATATGGATTGTTCGGTTTCAAAATAAATAAAGGTAAGAAATTCAAGCCTATCTGTATCATAATAGTAGTAGCTATCTTTATAGTCAAAAGCATTCAATAGTTCATTTGGAAAAAGATAATAAGACATTTTGTTTGGCATTGAGTCATCTACCATTTGTTCTATTCCTGTCAATTCTTTTGATTGCTGGTAACAAGCAGTTATGGATAGCATCATTACTATTATGATCAACGCAACTGATACTATTTTTTTCATCATAAATCTGTTCCTTTATCAAAATTGTAAAAATCTTTGTATGTGTCAATTATAAATTCTTCCGGGGTGGTATAAGTTTTAGCTCCATCTCCATAATAACAATACCCGATGAACAAAATGATGTTCAATTCTTGATTGAATGACACAGCCGTGAAATGATTGGCAAACTCATTCATCCCTTTTTTGTCAATGATATAAAAATCATACCCATTTATTCTTGCCAATAATTCACTGGATACTGATACAGTGTTTCTTATGTATTCGCTAGCTTCGGTGAAAGTTTCTTCATCATAAATCATGTACAACAAAGAACGATCTGATCCGGGATTGAATGAATTTGGACTGTAATCAACGTAATGGTAATCACCCTTTTTGTATTTGTATTGATGCAGGAATTCGGTTGGAAAGCCATAATTGCAAATAGACGTCTCAGAATCTGCGGGATTGTATACTTCAATTCCACTCTTTTCAATTCTAAAGCACGAGACAAGAGCAAACAAAAGCACCAAAATAATAATAGTAATAATAATTGTTATTGCAATTTTCTTCATACATTTCTTCTTTCTGGATTCTATGCATTTTCTATCACTTTGCCCACTGTTGCAAAACCATACTACTCCACTACAAAATATTTGTTTTTTTCATTGCCATGTCCGTCTGTTTTTTTAACCATAATTCACCAAATTAATAACTCATTCAAATATGCTCTTGCATATTCCATCGCCGTTTCACAGCTTATATATTGATTTGAACATGAGCAATCATCCATCAATGATCTAGGTAGATTGTGTAATGCTCTCAAGTAACATGCTACTCTTTTTTTGTATCCTATCGATTTTTTTATGATTGTAGTGCGACAATTACTTATAATGGTAATTAATAAATTCACGACTTCCTTTTCTTCTTCGCTTAATAACATGCCCTCTTGAATAGTCAAAGGATTCTTTGTTAATAATAGGCATTGTGCGTTTTGAAACATGATACCTTCATTGTTTATTATAAAGGAATTGATTAAATTTATGTTTTCAATATTATAATTACCTTCAAGGATATCCGTCAGCATTGACATAACATCCAATGACCAGATTAGTGATACGATATATTTTTTGTTCCAATGCACTTTTGAGCACACTCTGCATTTTTCATAGTTCGATATATAGTACAATAGAATTGCCACATTGTTTTTTGTGTTCATCAATCTACCACCTTTATCGCAGTCTTTCCAAATTCATACCATTCCTTTGTCCAATAAATATTTGTTGCTGATGGAAGTTGATTAGTAATACATCCCATATTCAATGCCTATACTTTGTTTACTAATTGTAAAATCTTTGAATTAAACAAGCAAAGCTTGTTTAAACACTCTAGTTTTTTTAGAAAAAAGGCTGTTTATTGCCTCGTTCTATTTACCGAGGTTTTTAAACAACCCCTTTTCGTGTTCTATTTTCCAATTCTGTTTTTAATCTTCTCTTCCATTGTCTTTTTCCATTCATTCAAGTGCTCCGACAGCGGACGACTGGTCTTGAACGGAAGGAAAAAATGGTATTTTTCTTTTTGCTTGTTCTTGAAATTGAGTATGTTGAGCTTGATTTCTTCGTATTTGACTACAACATTGTTTCTGATGGCAAATTCCTTGATTTTGGATACCAGATTGATTGATACAACAATGTCAACAATCATGACGCCGTAGAAAAGTCCCAACGTGAATATTACAAGAATATTCCCTTCGGCTATCCATTCTGCTGCTGAACTCAGAGGTTTGTGAAGCAGGAAATAGTATCCGACGCACAGTATTGTCCAGACCAAAGAAAACTTCGGGCAAATCAGCCCCATGACATTGCCCCATCTCTCCGAATAGTCCCAGAGTCTGACTTTGGTGAACTTAAGATGAATCCAGCCAGAAGCAAATTCTATAGCAGTGATTGTCACTGACATTATTGCAAACATTATTATGTAGTTTACAACAGTTGATCCGGTAAAATTTATTTTGTCAAGAGAAGACAAAGCATGCATCACACACAGGCCTGTGCCGTATAACGGAAGATATGGGCCTGTGCAAAAACCGGGATTTATCCATTTTCTTTCGGGATTGGCACTCGAAAAGAATCTTCTGAAAAACAATTCAATTAACCATCCGGTAACAGAACCAACCAGAAATAAAAAAGCGTACTTAATTATAAAAGCCATTTTTCACCACAAAAACCTTTAATTCTAAACAATAGATATCACTCTAATGTAATTTTGGATACAGTTGTTCTCTGAAGCGGTACTATATCCCCTCCGCCGCTGCAATATGACATCAGTGCCTCTTTTTCATTCAAAAAGTAAATTGCAGGATAGCAGTATCCTCTGTGAATGTCTTCTTCAACAAGCACAAAATCACTGTAGTTTATTCCGTCTTCACTCTCAGCTATGGCAAGCGGAGTTCTTCCCCACGTGTTTCTGAATCTCGGATGCTCAACACTGTTTGGATCGTCTTTGTATGGGTTCCATATTGCATAATATTTTCCACTGTACTGGTTTCTGGAGATTTCCATTGGAGAGAGTGGAGATTCAAACCTTGAAGGACGAACTTCGCTCCAGGTGTTACCGTTGTCAGATGAAAATGATTCATACTGATAATCCTTGCCCGTTCGGAAGTATCCGTATAGGCGTCCGTCGTCAAGTTCAATCATTCCGGGTTCCTGAAGGCCGTGTTTGTCTGACGCATCAGGCATCGAAAGAACCTGAACGTCTTCGTTCCAGGTCTTTCCGCAGTCGTCTGAATATACAAATCTGGCATGACCTTCTTCGTCAAAGAAGTACTTTCCCTTATTCTGATCAAAAAGCATTTTGTGTTCTGACATCGGAATAATAATTCTTCCGTTTTTCAGCACTTCAACTCTGCTGTTGTTAATGCAGTAATATCCTTCGTGTCTTTTCGGAAAACACAGCACTGTTTCTCCGGAGAACTCATACCCGTCCGACGAATCGACCCTGTATATTTCATCACGAACAGGCTTCTTTGTTATGTCTTTTGTGTCAAACTTGACGATAAAATACATGGAAATCCCGCCGCTGCCGTTCGGAATCAGAGTGACGCTCATGGCATTGGTTCCGCCAAATTGTTCAGGGCGTATCAATGTATGAATGTTCTCAGTGTCGAAATGCTCTCCGTCATCTGAATAAATAGCGCAGATTGTACTGTTCTCATGGTCGTACCAGGTATCTCCGCAATAGCGCGTGTAGGCAAACATTATCCTTCCGTCAGGAATCCTTATAAAGTCGCCCTCGCTGTTTCTTGTGTTTTTTCCGACAGGCGGAAGATCAAACAATACTTTTCTGGAAATCCTCATGCGGCACCTCGAAAAATAAGATATCAGTCGTTTCTTTCAAAAAATTCCTTGCTGTCAATGTCCACATCGTCTTCCAGCGCAGAATCGCTAATGCTTTCACCTGGCTCTTCTTCAACATCTTTCAGGCTCTTTTCAGTTTTGCATTCATACAGCATGTATGAACCCGCAAGACCGGAAATCAGTCCGAGAGTTGCAGAAATGGCAGCCAGCACATTTTTCTTCTTGATCAGAAATACGAAAAATGAAGCCAGAGCGGCAAATGATTGAATCACAAGCGCCAGTCCGATATAAAATTTAGTCTTCTTCATAATCCTTTCCCCCTTATGAGATGTATTTCAAATATGCGTTGATGAATCCGTCAATGTCTCCATCCATGACAGCCGAGATATCTCCGTCTTCATATCCTGTTCTTGCATCTTTTGCAAGTGTGTATGGCATGAAAACATATGAGCGGATCTGTGATCCCCATTCAATATTAGTTTTCTCGCCTCTTATTCCTTCAAGTTTTGCCATATCCTCTTCGCGCTTCTTTTCAGCCAGTTTGGATCTGAGCATCTTCATTGCAGTCTCTTTGTTCTGCAGCTGACTGCGCTCTGTCTGACAGCCTACAACTATTCCCGTCGGCTTGTGTACGATTCTGATTGCCGAGTCTGTCTTGTTAATGTGCTGTCCGCCTGCTCCGCTTGATCTGTGAGCAGTAACTTCTATATCTTCTTCCTTTATTTCAATGCTCTTGTCGTCATCAATTTCGGGTGTTACTTCAACTGAAGCAAAAGAAGTATGTCTTCTTCCAGATGCGTCAAACGGAGAAATTCTGACCAGTCTGTGTACTCCGTTCTCACTTTTCAGATAACCGTATGCATTGATTCCTTCAACTGTGAAAGTCGCACTCTTTATTCCTGCCTCGTCACCGTCGAGCCAATCAACAAGGGTCGTCTTGTATCCATGTCTCTCTGCCCATCTCATGTACATTCTGTAGAGCATCTCAGCCCAGTCCTGAGCTTCCGTTCCACCTGCACCTGGATGTATGGATATAATGACGTTGTTCTTGTCGTAAGGACCTGACAAGAGAGCTTCAATTCTCATGTTCTCTATTGTTTTTTCTATGTCCTTTACGTCGCTCTGGATTTCTTCCAAATCTCCGTCATCGTCTGCCTCTATTCCCATTTCACAAAGTGCTATGTCATCTTCAACTCTTGATTTGAGTTTTTCAATGAATTCCACTTTGTCCTTTGCTCTCTTCAGTTCCTGAAGCACTGAAGTTGATTTTTCGGGATCGCTCCAGAAGTTCGGATCAGTGGTTTTCTCTTCGAGAACAGGGATTGATTCTTTGAGTTTTTCTATTTTCAAAGCTGATGCCAACTCATCTACATCAGCCAGCATTGAATTTAGTTTGAGTCTTGCCTCATCTAACTGAATAACCATAATTACCTCTTTTTTCGCTTATTTTTTTCTGAGCATTTCGATTTCCTGGGCTGTAAGATATCTCCACGAACCGCTCTTCAATTCGCCCAGATTCAGTCCGTCTTCCGACACCCTTTTGAGCATCAGAATCTTAAGCCCGACAATTTCGCAAATGTTGCGTATTTCTCTGTTTCGTCCCTCGCGTATTGTGATTTCCAGAGTAGTTGACTTTTCATCGGAAGAAATCTTCCTGACCTCGGCAGGCATGGTTGTGTAACCATCCATCACAAATGGCTTTCTCATCGCGTCCAGTATCTCATTTCTGACAATGCCCGACACTTTGAGTTCATACACCTTTTCCTTGCTGTATCTTGGGTGCATTACTTTGTTTGCGATATCTCCGTCATTTGTGAACAGAAGTAGACCTTCTGACATTATGTCAAGCCTTCCGATCGGATATACGCGTTCGTTTAAACCTGTCAGCAGTTCTGTGACGCACTTTCTGTTCTTTTCGTCTTTCAGTGTCGTCACGTATCCGACGGGTTTGTTCATCATTATGTAAATTCTTTTTCCTGACAGCTCCGCCTTTTTGCCGCAGTAAAACACTTCGTCATTATCCGGGTCTATTTTTTCTCCGAGCTGAGCCGTGCGGCCGTTGACTGTAACTTTTCCGCTCCTGATAGCTTCGTCAGCTGCCCTACGCGAAAGGATTCCGCATTCTGAAAGGTATTTTGATATCCTCAGGGGTTCACTCATCTTTTGCTTTTATTTCTGCCTGTGATTCAGGCTCTTCTTTCTTTTCTTTCTTCTTTGAGACGGCTTCCTTGATTTTGCCAAACACTTCGCCTATCTGTTCTCCGAGCTGGTCCAGAGTTATTGAACCATTGTCGCCGCTTGTGCTTATGTATTTGACATTTCCGTCAGCGGATATGACAAGGAATCCTACCGGAACGGAATTCATTCCTATTCCGCCTCCGTTCCCTGCGTTGTTTTTTTCAGTGTTCTTGGCTGCAAACTGTGTGCCGCCTCCTATAAAACCGATTGAAACCTTAGACACCGGTATTATAACAACCCCGTTCTTTGTTTCTATTGGTTCGCCTGTTATGACTTTTGAATCAGCTTTTCCGGTAATGGTATTGACTGCTTCTTCAAAAATTTTATCAAAGCTGTTTTCCACTGTTCTTCTCTCCTTTTTTGTTACTGATGTATTTGACAACTGCCGGCAGTAATACCACGACAGCACCTATTGCACTCATACTGGCACTGAGTCTGAAACTCACATGTGCCTTTTCCTGCAGAAAATCTGCATTGATTCCCTTGCATTTGTCTGAAACCGAAAACCATCTGCTCTGTTCAAGCACTGAAAACAGGTTTCCGAACACCATCTGCAGACCTCCGTAAAGCAAAGCTGTTGTCGATGCCTCAAATCCTGCAACAAGTATGTCATAATCCTCAACCCTGACTTTTATGTGATTCTTCAGTCTTTTCAATGCTGAAGAAGCAATTTCACGCACGTCCGATATGAGGTCTATGATGTCAGACAAAGATTGTTTTTCGTCTTTTTCTTCTTTTATTTCTTTTGGCTTATTCTCTTCCTTGGTTTTCTTTTTTTTCTCAGTCCTGGGTTTTCCCGGATAAAGTTCTTTTTTTATAAACGTATATCTGAGTGAAACAAGTATTTTTGTTCCGGACAAATCCAGGACGATACTCACCGGAATCGTTATCAGGATCAATATTAGTATAACGATTGAGCCTGCAACTATTCCGAATATCCCCCAGCCGCTCATATTCAGTCATCTGACCTTTCGGTCAATGGCGGAAGTTCATCAAGAGAAGACAATCCGAACACTCGCAGGAATGCTTCAGTTGTCCCGTACAGATGAGGTCTTCCGGGGACATCGAGTCTTCCGACTTCCTTTATGAGGCCTCTGTCAAGCAGTATTCCTATTGCGTATGTGCTGTCAACGCCCCTGACCTGTTCGATGTACATTCTCGTAACAGGCTGATTGTAAGCGATTATTGCAATTGTTTCCAGCGAAGATCTTGAGAGGTTGCCACCTGACTTGACCCCGAGTGCTTCCCTCACGTAGTCGGAGAATACCTCATTTGTGACAAGCTGGCATGCTTTTCCGAGTATCAAAAGCTGTACTCCTCTGGGGAGTTCCGTTTTGTTGTATTCTTCAGCATACTCTTTTACGAGCTTTTCGATTCTTGCTGCATCTGTGTGTGTGACTTCAGCAAGTTTATCAAAAGTCACAGGGTATCCTGCCGCAAACAGTACAGCCTCAGTTATTCTTTTTATTTCTTGATCAGTCAATACAATCTCTTCATCCATCAGGAGTTGGCCTCTTTTTCTCTAGTGTGATCTGTGTTAAGTCTCAATATGACATTTGAGTCCGTCTTGTCGTAATCGTCAGGTCTTTCGATGGAAACCCTTCCGACCCTCAGCAATTCGAGCAAAGCATAGAAAATGGATATTATATCCGTCCTGTCTTCAGCACCTTCAAAAAGTTCGTCAAAATGAACTGCTTTTCTCTTCACCATTTTCTTCAGTATTGAGATGGCGCTTCCTTCGACAGTCCTGCGCTTTCTTTTGACAATCGGGATATTCGGAATCTTCATCATCTCTTTGCGCTTGATTTCTTCAGCCGCTCTGGCGAATACTCCGGCAAGCGCCTTCGTCAGAAGTTCCAGATCTATTCTTGTGTCTTCACCTATTACAGGTTTCAGTTCAACCGTATCTTTTTCAAATCGACCGGCAAACTCACTCTCTCTTTCCGACAGAGTTTTTGCAGCCTCTTTTGCGGTCTTGTATTCCATGAGCTGACGGACAAGCTCTTCTCTCGGATCTTCTTCCTCGGGCTGGGGCAAAAGCATTTTGCTCTTTATGTACATGAGTTCCGCCGCCATTGTAATGAACTCGCCGGCATAATCCATGTCAACTATTTTAGCTTCTTCGACATATGCCATGTACTGTTCAATTATCTCGGAAATCCTTATGTCCTTAATCTCCATCTTGTTTTTTGTCACGATTGAAAGAATAAGGTCGAGAGGTCCTTCATATTTTTCCAGTTTGTATGTAATCTCTGTCATGTAATATTCCATTTCCATCCAAGTCCGGGTATAAGGTCCCATAAATCGAGGAACACTTTAAAGACGCCATTTTCCAGGAAGTTAAGCGGTTCGTCAAGTAACCCTGTGAACAGGATTGCCATAAGCGCAAGCTTAATGTACAACTCGTATTTTACAACAAAGTAGTATGCTTTCTGCGGCAAAAAGACAAGCAGAATTCTGGAACCGTCAAGCGGCGGGATCGGCAGCAGATTAAATATGCCGAACATTATGTTAATCTGTACGAAATACAGGAAGAACATGAGCAGCGAAAGTGCCATTTTTCCTCCGAATGATGGAACGTGCGACCAAAGGCCAATGTCTCTCAATGTGTACACCAGCCAAACAGGAGCATTTCCGAATTCAGTTTCAATGCTGATATGCCCTATAAGGAGCATAATAGGAGTTGCAACAAATGCCATCAGGAAATTAGACAGCGGTCCCGCAAGCGACACCATGGATACTCCAAGTCTGGTGTTCTTGTAATAACCGGAATTGATCGGCACAGGTCTTGCCCATCCGAATCCGAAAAACAGCATGCATACGGCTCCGAAAGGGTCGATGTGCTTTATGGGATTCAAAGTGAGTCTTCCGTAATTCATTGCAGTGGGGTCACCGAATTTGTATGACACAAATCCGTGCATGTATTCGTGAACCGTCAATGAAATAAGAACTATCGGGACTATAAGCAGCAGTGCCATCAGCAAATCTGCAAATGTAGCCTCGCCGTTCAGCATTAAACTAATGTATCTTATCAGCATTATTACTCTCCGTTACGTGTGATAATATCAATGAAAACACTTCTTCTTTTCCTTCTCCCTTGAGAGAGGAAAAAGGAATAATATCCACATTGCACACACCCTCCTCATCACACAGAAGCGGATGTGTCGCAAGTGCCTTAAGATTCTTTTCTCGGTCTGTTTTGTTCAGTTTGTCGGCTTTTGTGGCTACTACTGCATATGGAATACCGGATGCACTGAGCCAGTCAAGCATCATACAGTCGTCTCCGGTCGGTCCAACCTTTAAATCAATCAACTGAAGAATGAACGTAGGTGAACCATATTTGTTCAGGTAGGAATCGGTAAGAGAACCGAACTGCTTTTTATGGGAGTCGCTTCTCTTCGCATACCCGTATCCGGGAAGATCGACAATATAGAATTTATTGTCGACGGAATAGTAGTTGACCATTATCGTTTTTCCAGGTTCAGAACTCGTTCTTGCCAGTTTTCCGTTTGATAAAACCGTGTTTATCAGGGAACTCTTTCCGACGTTAGATCTTCCAGACAAAACAATCTGAGGTTTTCCGTCATTTATGAACGAGGCCGGATTGGCAGCAGAAGTCACAAATTTTGAGTTTTGTCTGTTTATTCTCATTCCACTCACCTAGTTTACGAATTTTGAAACACTGCTGCTCTCCTGGTGTGCAGTGAGCTGATTCAGACCTGTTTCGTCATTTTTATGTCTTCCAAACGGGTTTTCCGTCAGAGCAATGGCCAGAGCTTCTTCAACTTTTGAAACATATTTGATTTCAACATGCTCTTTGACTTCGTCCATAATGTCCTTCTCGTCAATGATGTTGTCTGAAGGAATTATAATTGTTTTTACACCCGCCAGGTATGCAGCCATTGTTTTTTCTCTGAGTCCGCCAATCGGAAGCACTCTTCCGCGCAGTGTTATTTCCCCGGTAACAGCAACATCTCTTCTGACAGGAATGTTTGTCAGTTCACTTGTAATCGCTATTGCCGTGGCTACGCCTGCTGAAGGACCGTCCTTCGGAACAGCACCCTCGGGGAAGTTGATGTGAATGTCCTTGTTTTTGAACAGTTCATGGTCAATTCCGAGTTCGTCAGCCTTGGATTTGACATAACTCAATGCATTGTGAGAAGATTCTTTCATCACTTCGCCAAGCGAGCCTGTCAGTTCTATTCTTCCGGTTCCGTCATATGAGAGTACTTCGATATGCATGATTTCTCCGCCGAGTTCGGTATATGCCATTCCGCATATTGTTCCGATTTCGTCGGCATCGAGTATCCTGTCTTTGATCAGCTTGCTTTCATCTGCATATTCAACGAGGTTATCTTTGGTAATCTTGACCATCGAAGTCTCATTGCAGGAAATCTTCTTTGCTGCTCTTCTGCAGCACTTGGCAATATATCTCTCGAGATTTCTCACGCCGGCTTCTTTTATGTAGGTGTCAATGAGTTCCAGGATAGCATCGTCTGTCATCTTGAATGTTTTGGATGTCAGTCCGTGAATCTTGCTCTGCTTCGGAATGAGGTGGTTCTTTGCAATTCCAAGCTTTTCTGATCTTGTATAGATCTTCATGCTTATGACTTCCATCCTGTCGAGAAGCGGCTCCGGAATTGTATCGAGAGTGTTTGCTGTTGTTATGAAAAGACAGTCTGAAAGGTCAACCGGCACTTCTATGTAGTGGTCTCTGAAAGACTTGTTCTGCTCAGTGTCGAGCACTTCAAGCAATGCAGATGCAGGGTCCCCGTGGGCATCCCTTGTAAGTTTGTCTACTTCGTCCATAAGGATGACCGGATTCTGTGTACCGGCATTGATTACTGCGTTGATGATTCTTCCCGGCATCGAGCCTATATATGTTTTTCTGTGTCCGCGTATGTCTGCCTCGTCTCTGATGCCTCCGAGAGAAATCCTTACGAATTTCCTGTTGAGAGCCCTTGCAATGGAAGACGCAACAGATGTTTTGCCTGTTCCGGGAGGTCCCACCAGGCATATAATCTGGTTTTTGAGATCGGGATTGAGTTTCAGAGCCGCGATATATTCAACAATTCTGTCTTTTACGTCCTTGAGTCCGTCATGATCCTTGTCAAGTATCTTTTGTACTTTTGAAATGTCCAGACGGTCATTTGTTCTGTTTCCGAAAGGAATTGACAGAACAGTGTCGAGATAAGTCGCAATTACAGATGCCTCGGCTGAACCGTAAGGCACCTTGACAAGCTTCTTGACTTCTTTCCTGAGTTTGTCTTTTACTTCATCAGATGCCTTGAGAGCGGATATTTTCTTCTCGTACTCCCCTGCCTCTGTTCCGTTTTCGCTTCCTTCGCCAAGCTCGTCAGAGATAGCTTTCATCTGTTCGCGCAGATAGTATTCTCTCTGGCTCTTGTCAATTTTGCTTCTGACTTTCTTCTGGATTCTCTCTTCAGTTTCAATCAGTTCCTTTTCCTTTTCAAGG
>Ga0247610_10003070_pt1 | contig 18677 bp, 18 predicted proteins | sample 174DNAGHGhighgp2_FD_193483 | JGI IMG/M metagenome (GOLD analysis project Ga0247610, IMG submission 193483) | Sheep rumen microbial communities from Palmerston North, Manawatu-Wanganui, New Zealand - 1742 DNA GHGhigh gp2 | ecosystem: Host-associated > Mammals > Digestive system > Stomach > Rumen...
ATAGACTCGTGAATGGTTCTAGTTATCACGTCATCTTGTTGTTCTTTTGTCAATTTTACGAAATTTACAGCGTAGCCACTGACGCGAATTGTCAACTGAGGATACTTTTCTGGATGAGCTTGTGCATCTAATAAAGTGGCTCTATTAAATACATTAATGTTTAAATGAAATCCACCTTCACCGACATAAGTGTCTAATATTTGAACTAAATTTTCTACTCTATTATTCATTATATCAACTCCTCTGCTATTACTTTTTCATTTTTTAATATACTTTTTTGAACATCAATTACAGATTGATTAGAACTTCCTCGCCATTTTAAATTCTCATCATACTGTGCGGCGATAAATGGCCCATCTACTAAAACATCAGTATATTTCATTATTGGACTATTTTTAATTTTATCCCAATAAAAACCGCTATAAGCCCAAATTTTTACGTTTGGACATTCTTGTTTAATTTTGCCGCACAATTCTTCGCAAGCTTGTTCATTTTCTGGCTCAAAAGGATGTCCACCAGAAAGAGTTATTCTTGTATAATAAGGCTTGTTCTTCAATAAATTAACTATATATTCTTCAGTTTCTTTTGTAAAAGGTTGTCCTGCACAAAAATCTCAAGACTCTTGATTATAACACCCTTCACAATGGCAGCGGCATCCGCTAACCCATAGCACGATGCCAACACCATTTCCATTCATTATATCACATTCAGTAATTTTAATATAATTCATAACTATACCTCATCACTAAATATGTTTTACTCTTGCAAAAATATCTGCTAAACGTCCTTGATTTGCATTAGGACTATCTGGTCCAATACCATTTGCAACTTCACCTAAATAGCCGCATAATCTACGAGTGGCATGTAATTTAGTTGCATCATGACAACCACACTTTGGACAACGGAATAAAAATTTACCATTTAAAGTATTATCTAATATCAACTCGCCATGATAGCCGCAATTATCACAATAGTCTTCATTTGTAAAGTTTAATTCGCTATAAAGAATATTATCATACATATACTTAAATAAAGTTGTTATGGCTTCTAGGTTATTTTCTAATTCACTAGAACATTCAATATAACTAACTGCGCCACCTTTACTTAATTGTAAGAATTGTCCCTCAATACGTAATTTATCAAAAGCATTAATTTTTTCAGCAGGATTGATATGATAACTGTTAGTTACATAATCATGGTCAGTTACACCCTTAACTTCTCCCATCTCAAAAAATCTTTTCTTTAATGCTTTTGCGAATTTCTCTGTTGTTTGTTCTTCAGGTGTTCCATAAATTGAATAAGGAATACCATCTTCTTTTTTCCATTCACTTAATAAATTATTTATAAAATTTAATATCTTAATTGATAGTTCTTGACCTTTTTCAGTAGTATTTGACTCACCAATTAATGCCATACAAGTTTCATATAATCCTACATAACCATAAGAAATAGTTGTATAATCAATATCATCTAACATACTACTTAAATCATCTTTTGGTTGTAAACGAGATAATGCGCCATACATCCATAATACAGGTGCATTTTCTGCACGGATTTCGCGGCATCTTTGATGTCTAGTTTGTAATGCTTTTCTTACTAACTCTGAACGTTCTTTTAATAAATCAAAGAAATCAACATTCTTCTCTTTTGACTCAAGTGCAATCCAAGGTAAATTCATCGTAACTACGCCTTGATTCCAACGTCCATAAGTCTTTGGTTCACGACATTTTACTGTAATAACAAAATCGTCCCAAATGATAGTATCAATCCAACCTGTATTTCCTAAATAATTATAAATTACTAAATGACTAGGTATATGAATAACTTTTACATTATTTTCTAATTCTATTGGTAAGTCTGAATATTTATCTAAAATACCTTTTAATATTTCTTCTAAACTTAAAGGTTTTAAACTTCTACAAAGAACTGTGCTATCTGGTTTATCTAAAAATTCTACATTTAAACCAAATCGCTTAATACTATCTATCTCAGCTTCAACACAACCTGGAGTATTACGATTTTGATAATATTTCTTTGTTGTCCAATATGGTGTTAAGAAACTGCGGCATCCCATGTTAGCTATAACTAATCCATCTTTTGCTTCACGACATTTCTTTTCACTTATAATATCTGGTTGCATACGAGTTACTTCACATTCAGCCGCAAGTTCAGTCAAATAGTAGTAAGGGTCAGTTGGATTAACATTTAATCCATCACACATAAAATACAAAAGTTTTGGAAATAATGGTCCAATCCATTTTCCTTGACTATTTTTAATTCCCTCTTTTCTTTGAGTTAATATTTCTTCAATAATTGCGGCTAAATCTCGTCTTTCATCTACCGTCATAGCTTCTGCAAGATTTAATACAACAGAGATGAAAGGTGTTTGACCATTGGCAGAACTCATTGTTATAACTTGATATTGGAAAGTTTGAACACCTTTCTTAATATCTTCATATACATCTTGTTCTACTAATAATTGTCTATCTTCTTCAGATAAACTTGGATACCAACTATATTTTTCTTTTGCTTTTTGTCTTGTTCTTTCAACTAAATGTGCTAATGCGGCAACAGAATGAGTTTGTCCGCCATATTGAGTACTACTAATGTGTAATGCAGTTTGCGCCATTAAATTTTCTCCTGTTGAGAAAGTATGAGGTGGTTCAATTTTTGCATCACCCATTTGGAAACCATTAGTTATCATATCAAAAGTATTAACTAAACAACAATTACTCATTGGTTGCACTGGTGCATAATCCATATCATGATAATGAATTAAACCCTCATCATGTGCTTGAATAATATCTTTTGGTAATATTTTTCTTGCTATTGATTTACACTTTACACCAGCGATATAATCACGCATAGTATTATTTTGTGTAGGTCTCTTATTTGCATTATCGCCGCTTACATCTTCATTAGTTATATGACAAATAGATATAATCTTTTCCTCATCATCGTCTAAAAGTTTTCTTTTCTTTCTTTCATCACGATATAATACGTAAGATTTTGCAACAGCATAACAATTATATTTCATAAGTGTCTTCTCTACAAAATCTTGTACTGTTTCTACATCAATTACAGAATATCTATTTAATATCCCTATTAATGTATTAATGACACTGTTAAAAGTCGGTTCATTCAATCTGAATTGTTCTTCAACTGAATTATTCGCTTTTAAAATAGCATTTTTTACCTTATTGATATCAAATGCTTGTTCAGTGCCATTTCTTTTTCTAATTTTTTTAATCTTAACTTGTTGTCCCATCCGTATTCACCTGCCTATAAAGAGTTAAATGTACTAGAATGGTTTGTACATTCATTGCTCAAATTAACGACAATAGTCGTTTAAAACTAAATTAAATACCTAATTGTACTAATGCTCCAATACCAAGTAAGAATGCATATACAATATATTTTGCTACTATACCTTGTATTATTTCTTTTTTTGTTTGTTTACATACAGAAGCTTTTATTGCTTCTATTTCATATACAGTAGAAACAAAAAGTGCTGATAATACACAATCAATACCGAATGCCATCCAATATGTTATTGGGTTCCAATTTGTAATACTTGGTATAAACCAATTATATATTTTCATAAATACAAAACTACCAAAGAAATCTAGTCCTATGGTTAATATTAATTGAATAAGACAAAATTTAATACTTTTATTATTATCGTTCATAATTTTACTCCTTTTCAATCTCTTTTTTATCTTCAATTTCTTTAATACGGCGTTTAATATACCAAATTGCTTTTTCTAAGTCTTCAATTTCTTTGTCTTTGTATTTCTTACCTGCTCTTGAAATATATTTTATTGCATTTCCTAAACAAAAACCTAATTGTTTATCTTCAATAAAATCAATTACTTCAATCTTACCATCTGTATAATGAGATGGATGATTTACTATATCTTCTTTTTGCATAATTTATTATTTCCTTTCTTCACAATATTTCTTTATATTTTTCAATTCTTTAATTACTTCATCAGAATAAATGTCTCCCTCAATGATAATTTGTCTATTTTGAATATCTACAAAAATGGCATCGTTCTTGTCTACCACTTTAAATAAATAAGAGTTATTAACATTTATACGATATCCATTCTTTATAAGAATTGAAAAATCACCTTTAAATCTTAACATAATATCAACTCCAGAGTATTAACTCTAAATATATTATAAGTTATCTTTTTATAAAAAGCAATTTTACATATCATTTCGCAATCTAATTAGGATTGGGTGTCTTAAACTGTTTTGGCTATTTACACTCATTGCTTTAATTTCGGCAAAAAGTTCTCCATTAGCAATCATTTGCGCTGCTTGCTCTGTTGCGAGCCATTCTCTATCCTCATCTGTTAAACCAGAAGTAACAGAAACAGTTACGCCATTAAAATCTACATTAACGCCATTTTTCCAACCCATAAAATATGGTTTTGTAACAGGAGTAAAAATAGCATCAGAAAGAGGTTCATATTGAGTTTCATGAACACCTATTCCTTCCCAATCTGGATTTTCAAAATCTCCTTGTATGTCAGTGAAGTTCTTGTCATATTTATGAACGCCATTTGCATCGCAAACTTCAAAATATCTCCAACTTTCTGGCATCGTACCATCATATAATCTATTTGGCTCTATTGTTGATACCACTTTTAATTCCATATGCGGCAAACTTTGCTTCATTTTTAATGTATTCCAAGCAGTTCTAGTTCCTGGCGCATATTGATTATTTTTTAATTGTATAACTAATCCTTCTCCACCTGCGGAAATAATTCTATCTGCTTCTTCGGCGAAATTATCAAAGAAAACATCTGTTGCTTTAAAATAGTAAGATAAATAACTCTTGTCAGTACCAAATTCACTATCAATACGTTCTAAACGATCAATGTATGGTGTTGAAGTTAAATCTTCACCATTCCACATAAGCATATCAAAAACTAAACCATATAATTTGTTTTCTTTTTGTCTTTCTACTGCCTTTGGTGGTAAACATCTTAATATTGTTCCTACCGTATTGGCATTAGTTCCATATTGTTCCCAACAAATTTCAGCTAATATAACACTATTGTCAGGCCACTCGTCCATTTCTGCCGCAAGATGTGGTAGTTTTTCAGTTAAATCTCCATATTTGCCTGTAACTTTACTAATACTACGACTACGAATTAAATTATTGCCTTTTGAGTAATGAATGAACATTCCCCAGTCCCCATCGTGCTTCTCACTAGCGATATATTTTTTATCTTTATTATCAATCATATCTTGACGCTTTTGTATTGCAGATGGTGTCTTAGGTTCTGAGTTGTCATAATAACGCATAGGTTCTAACATTGCGAAGTCTTCTATTGTTCTCATCATTTATTTTCCTTTCTTTTGTCTTTATATTATTATTATACTATATTTTTTTATGTTTGTCAAATATTTTTAAGTTTAAATAAAATAAAAGGCTTATTTGCATAAGCCAATTATTGTGTATTATTTTCTGCTTTTGGTCTAATAGCACTTACATAATTATCGTCATTATCAAATCCTATATAATCACCTAAATAATAACATTTTAATATAAATCTACCACTACTTTTTAAGTTATAAAGAGATAATGTATAATCTTCATTTATAGTATAATGTTCTATTCCTTTGCCAGTTCAATTAATGATTACATCATATGGAGTATCTCATATATAAAAAATCATATTAATAGTGATTGGAAATTCATTTTCAATATTAGTATAATTATGTTTAATATAATAATCAGAATTTTCTACTTCAAATCATATTGGCTCTTTAACAAATGCACATAATGCCAGCCTGCATTCATCATAATCTCCTTCTATTTGTACTGAAAAATCTAACATATAGTTGTTATGTTCTTTTTCTTGGATATATAAGAAATTATTTTCTAAAGCACTGCTATCACTATGAACACCATGTATTATATTAGCTTGTTCAGATTTATCATTATAAAAATAATTTCCACACCAAGACAAACTCTTTGTAAAAGTAAGTTGTCTTGTAAGTCATTGAAGTGTATATGTTCTAGTAGTATATAGTTTTCCATTTTCAATGAAATCAGAAGGTCTGATTCTTAACCCATACAATCTAAATGGATCCCCATCATAAAGACTTGGCTCGAAAGTTATTGTTTCAAGTGGAAAATTAATTTTTAATGGGGTGTCATTTGCATAAACATATGCTCCTCTTACTATAGAACACATTACTGAGTTTTGTAGTTTTGTAAAAGATACTGGTTCTACACTAGGGTTATAAAAAATTGAATTGGTTTCATACAGTGCTCCATACATATGTAGCTCGCCAGACTCTATGTGATCGAAAAAAGATTCTCTAATATTTGGAGTTTGATAAAAATTAATATTTTTAGAAATTTGAGGAATTTGAAGAGTACCAGAAGGATTTTGTCCAATACTAAAAGAAACAAAATTATCTTTTGGGTAACTATTATTTTCAACTAATCCGCTTTGATTATATCACTGATACATAGGAGCAATTAAATATAATCCTTGCATAACTGTTACACTATTATTAAAATTAACGCCATCATAATATCAAGTAGAATAAATTGGTTCACAATATTTTCTTTTAATATAAGTAATTAAATCATAATTATTATTAAAGAAGAATGTACAAGTCTTTCCAATATATTCATATTCAGCACTTACGCTTCTATTTCATTCATCAAATAAACATAAGTTTAATTCTTTTTCTGGATGAATAGTGTCTGATATACTATTATTAGGAGTTGATATAGCATCAGGATCTAATCTTTCTATATTTCCATTTTCACTGATTGAATTTATACATCATCCACGAAAAGAAAATAGTTGATCTTGTCATCAATCTCAATTTTTATCATTTATTATTTCTACTCCAAAAGAACGACTATACCATAACTCTGGTTCATTAGTACGAAAGAGATGTTCATATCTAACGAATAAGCCAGAGTTGCCACCTTTATTTTCAGTATATCATCGGTTTTCTGTTGTATCCCAACGTAAAAAGTTTATATTTGAAACATCTTTTGAAACATAAGATTGCGTTCAGATGTTGGTTCTAGTATCCTGTATATGTAATGTAGTCTCTATTATTTTATACATAGATACAAAATTATCTGAAAGAATAAATTTCTTCTTCTCAACTGTTCCTGTACTATCTTCTTCTAATACTACAGCGACACCAACATCATTTAAATATTCTTCAACTTTTTTTCAAGGTGTATAATCTTGTAAATTATCATAAATAATTAATGGATAATAATCATAATTTCATTTTATAGCTTGTTTATAATTATTTCCTGTTTTATAAGTTATATTATTAGTGTAATTATAGTTTGCATCTTGTCTTTGATGATTGTTGTAGTTTGTATGACCAAACGCGCCAAAACTTGTATCATTTATAAAATAATCAGGTATTACATAAAATTTACTGTCAGTATAACTATTAACTGGTCCTTGTGGGAATTTTACACGATAATCTGTATTTTTTTCAAAATCTAATCTTGGACAGCCAACTTTTTGTAATATTGATGTAGAAACCCCATTTTCTACAACACGATAGCAATCTTTTAGTGAAGTTAATCCAGCAATTTCTTCAATTTCTCAATTATTACTATATGACATTTTCTTCACCTCGTATAAGTTTGGTTTTTTGTCCACTACTATCTTTAATTATCATACTTTCATATGTATCTGAAATTATTACTTTAAGATGACAGTTTTCTACAATTAACCCAGTACCTTTATTATTAGTTCTTACAATAGCAATATCAGAATCATCATCTTTTTCGCCGCAAATTTCTACACTTTTTAATTCTAAAATTCCTGCTAACTCTTTTAATCTATTGATATTCTTACTATCATCATATCAAACTACTCGCTTATAAGATGATAGAGGTTGTTTTTTATTATTATAAGCATGTGTCATATCCATACTATCACCTCTATAATAATGACCTCTTATAATTATTTTGTAATAATTCTAAAAAAGTCTTGTAATCAATTATCATTAACTTATTTTCTGCTCGTGTCATACCAACATAAGCAACGTTTAAATCTTCTTCTGTTTCAATAGTAAAATCAATAAGAATTACATTCTCATATTCAAGACCTTTTGCTTGATGAATTGTAGTCGCTTTTAGTCCATTTGCACTTATTTCTCGTACTTGTTTATTAGTTCTACACAATATCATAGGCTGTAAACTTAAAATATATCTTAACACTTCATTAGGTGAAACATTAGTTACATCATGTTCAGTATACTTTATACATTCACAATGACCTGTTAACCAATGTTGTTGAATGACGTAAATTTCGCCGCCTTCTCCTCTACTACAAGTTACCAATCCGTTATATTCGCCTGTATGAATAAAAGATAATATATTACTTGTTCCACCTAAATTAATTGTTTCTCTAGTTGTTTTATAAAAACCAGTAGAATAATCAATTATTGCTTGATAACTACGATAGTTATATTGTAAATTATATTCTTTAAATTCTTCTAATTTATCAAACACTTTTCCATCTGCGGAACGAAATTGATAGATTGATTGTTTTATGTCACCAATGTAGAACTTTTTCTTTGTATCTACTCTTGTAAAAACTTCAAATTGGTCAGTATCTACATCTTGAAATTCATCAACAAATAATGCATCAATATCATAAATATATTCATTATATAACTGCATTACATCTAATAAATATGTTGGATAATCACCAAAATCGTAAAGATTATTTTGCTTCTTATATCTTATATATCTATCTTCAATAGCAATTAAAGTCTTTTTATATTTATCACTTACATCCATATTTTTTGCACCAGAAATAAAGTTATATAGAATATCTATATTTATATTTCTAATTGCCTTATGTGTTAATAAATACTCAGGAACAATTATTTCTTTTAAAATTCTTTTTATCTCAGGTTCTTGAATAATTGCTAATTGAAAGTCATATTGTTTTGCAAACTTATCAAGTCTTGTTTTTGCCCAAGAATGTATTGTAGCAACTTCAACATCATAAATACCCATTTGATGTAATTTATCTTCCATGTCAGCTTTTGCCGCACGAGTGAAAGTTATTGCGCAAATTGAATCATTTATATATTCATATCTATAATTACCTATTGCCATAGTAAGAGTGAATGTTTTCCCTGAGCCGGGATTTGCTTGAATTACCACATTTTTTTCGCTCTCATTTACTATGCTTTCAACCGCTTTTCTTTGGTCATTATCAAGTTTGTCTAAATCAGGTTTCTTTATTGTAATTCTACTTATTTCTGTCATCACTTAACACCTTTTTTGCTTCAAGGGTAGCTTTTCCTTCTGCATTAATTCTATCTAATTCTTCTAAATATTTTAATCTTAAATCTTTTAATTCTTTTTCTACATTTGTTAATGTATATGAATTAAGAAAATCGCAAGCGGCATCAATATTGATTAATATCAATGTACTTTCGTTCGCTTCATGTAAATTTGTAGTATATCTACTAAGGAATTTATATGCGGCATCATCTTCACCATCTGGCTTAATTACTTCATTTAAAGCTTCAACAAAATAATCTTTATATCTTGCATACTCATTACATTGAAAATTAAAAATTGCATCAAATTCATATCCTTTATGCATATTTCCAAAGATAATTGCAGTATCTTCTACTTTTATATTTTTATAAACTTCTTCTGCCGCACGCATTGCATAAAAATATGCTTCAGTTTGGTCTTTTGCTTGTTTAGTTTCTACTAAATACTGTATATACATTGGAATACAAAAACTTTTTTCTTGTAATTCTGGTCTTAATTTTTCCCATATTTGTGTGCAATATTTTACCGCATTCGCGTTATTTGGTGTTAATATCAATATCTTCATTTACCTTAAATCTCCAATTCTTTTCTTTTTTGTACTGCTATTGCATCAGCAAGATTATTAAATTCATTAGTTTTGTGAGCTTCTACCTTTTTAATAGTTATATTGTGAGTATCTTTATTCTTAATGAACAGAGCAACCATTTCACTCCATAAATCTTGATTTTTCACATCTTTTTTATCCGCAGTTTTCCAACCGTTATCTAATCACTTTAAATACCATTTGTCATTAAAAGCGTTGCAACAGTAAGCGGAATCAGATATGATTGATACTTCAACTCTTGAAGACTCAATTTCATTAATCATTCTTAATGCCGTTAAAATTGCCATTTGTTCCATACGATTATTTGTTGTGTATGGTTCATAGCCGCCCATTGTTTCGATTATTTCTCCATTTTCTACAATAACTAATCCTCAACCTCCCATTTCACTCTTAGAAGATCAAGCCCCGTCTGTATAAAAATCTAAGTGTCTAATAAATCTATTTGTTTTATTGTCAATCATATTAGTTCCTCCGAATTTTATTTTACTAACCAGAAGAAATATTCTTCGTTACTTGAATGGTCATTTAAATCTTCAAAACAAATGAGAACATTAAAGTTATCTATTAAAGTTTTGTGATTTATCATCTTCATAATATGTAATAGTGAGTCATTAATTTCTTTAAACTCTGGTAAAAGAGATAATCCAAAACGATGCTCTCTTTCTCTAAAATTAGGAGTAATGATTACATTGTTAAAGCAAGATAATACTATATTAGTCAAACTTCTAATATCGTCCAATGCGTCCTGTTTTGCCGCATTAAACTTCACAGTTATTTGAAACAATGTAGGCTTTGTTTTTAATGTAAGACTTTTTATACTTTTCTCTATTTCTTTTGTTACACAATTATAAATATTAGTTAAATTATCTTCTAAATTTACATTGTTGATTACTATGGTTTCTGTTCTAAATTTTTTTACCTTTTTTATCTTCAAGCTATCTAAGTTAATTATCTTCATGTTTTAACATCTTCCTTTCATATTCTATCTTTCTTAAAAAAGTAAAAACAGATATTGTTGCCCACATATCACTATATGCATTATGCGCGCAACTTAGATAATATCCGGCATCTTCAGCTAAGTCTTCTAGTTTTAACTTTTTTTCTCTTTCTAAAATTCTTTTTGCGTTATTAAAGGTACAATAGCCGTCAATAGGTTTTGTTACGCCATCTTTATCAACGAAAAAGCTAAAATTTATTCCATTTTCTTTTAAAACAAGTCTATCATTTTTTAATCCATGACTAATGATTAATATATCATTCATTGAAATATCTTTTAAAACTTCTCCAAAAATTAAATCTTTTAGACTTTCTAATGGGATACCATTTGTTAGAACAAAGTCTTGAGATATATTAGTATAGTCTTGAAAATATGTTCCTATTGAAGTTGTTATATATTGTGTAATTGTTGTCGCTAATTGATATGTTTCCTCATCAATACGCTTAAATAATGCACCTGAAAATTGTACTAATTTTAATTGGTCAAACTCAATATCTAAGAATAATAATCAAGGATGTTTTTCATTATAACATTTAATTATCATTTATAATTCTCCTTATATTTTCTTAATAGTATTATAGTCAACTTTTTTTGTTTTGTCAATATTAAGTTTACAAATATTTCAATATAAAAAAAAAGACATCTATACGATGTCTAATTCTATTTAATAAATAATATATGAACCTGTATTTGTTTAAAAATAAAAATAATTTATTCATAAGTGTTATTTTTTAGTTTTTATACTCTATCTAGTGTGTCTACCAATGAAGTAACACTTGAAAGGTCTTCATTGCCTTCAGAACCATCGCTAAATTTTTGATAATAAACATATAAATCATAATAATAATAATCTTCATCATAGGTATAACTTAAATTTACTCTTCTTACAAACCCTAAATTTGATACACTAGTACTAGTAGATGTTTTATAATACCCTGTAGCATTGTACCATCCATCATAATAACGAATCATATCTTGAAAATCATCAATCAAATCTTCTGATGTATTTATAATATCAAACTGTATAAGATAAGTTGAACCACTAACTGTTATATGATGAACATATTTTGGAACAATATAATAATTATCAGCAGTTACTTTTCCTGTATTAGATTGAGAATAACCACAAGTTATGTGTGTTCCTTCTACATCTGTTAATGTAACTCTCCAACCTTTTACATTACTTGATGTTTGGTCTACAACTAAATATATAGGGTTAACAGAGGTAATTGATTTATAATAAGAGGTGCTTGTTCCATTGTAACAAATTCTTTTTTCATTACCATTATAAGTTAATTTATAAATACCAGGATTTAAGTTCCATACTATTACATTTTGAGTTGAAATTTCAGTAATTACTTCAGGAATAGTATAACTTGTACCATCAATTGTGAGACCTGTTAATGTAGCAGTAGTAGTTGATGGGTTTGCAGAAACAGAGGATTTTGAGTTCCACTCTGTTGTAGTAGGTAATTTATAACCACTATTGATAGCAGATGAAGTTAAATTATTTATTGTATGAGTGTGAGTTCCTTTACTTGTGATATGGCCATTAATGTCATAGTTTGCATAAGGAACTGCTAATGTTGCACCACTTGATGCTGAACTTGAACCAATAATTCCAGAAGCACTTAATATATTACTATGTTTTAATTTTATAGTACCTGTTGAAGTTATAGGTGAACCAGACACAGTTAAACCACCATTTGTATCATTTTCTATTTTCACAGCTGTTACAGCAGATGTTAAAACTTCATTTGAACCACTATATAATTTATTTCCTTTGAAATATACCCTAGTATTTATATAGTTATTATTACCAGATACTTCACCAGTGCGTTTACCAATTATATACTGAATATTTTCATCTGAATCTCTAACAGTGTTTGAGTCTGCACCTAATGGTATATAACCTAACGCTGTTGTAACATTACTTGAAGTAATTCCTGTAATGAAACCTTCATCATTTGTTAATTCGCTAGTTTTAGTTGGAATTGTAGGCTTATTAGATAAGTCATTATAACTACCAGAGAAAGTTGAATATGTTGTTGTATCAATAGTACCATCATTCTTAACAAGACCACTTGTATTAGACTTTTGAATAAAATTAGATACATCTGGTATGTTTTCTGCCAATGCAACTTCTTTACTATTACTATATAACTTATTATCTGTACCAATATAGACATTAGCATTAGAATAAGTTTGAGGGTTAGCACCTTGAGTAGTAGCACCTACTAAAAACATTTTTGTACTTGCTTTATTAGTAGTTCCTGCTGTATTCTTTGTATCTGTTATAACAAATCCACTATCGTTTGTTAGTTCACTAGTCTTTGTAGGAATAGATGACTTATCTGCTTTACTAGAAATCATTTCCATTATAGGTGATAATGTTGAGTAATAAGCTATATTGCTTGGTACATCTTGATTATATTCATTTTCTAATACTACAGTTCCACCTGATTCTACTTCTAATAATGGAGCGTTCTCTGTAATAGTTGTTTCTACTGGAGTAGCTAGTTCATAATATAGTAATACGCCATTCATAGCAGTTTTGAATGCTGATGCAGTTGTGTAAGAGTTATCTCTTACTTGTAAAAAAGAATTATCTGGATTTAAACCAATTCTTTTATCATTTACATTGGCATAAATATTTTGTGCTGTATCTGGTTTGTATAGACTACATAATAACCAGGTTGCAGTTGATTGAGTTGAAGCTGGTTGTTTTGCCACTGCAAAACCTATTTGGAAAAAACCATTAGCACCAGACCAATTCAAACTACCTAAATCAACAACACCTACTTTCTTAGTATATTTACCACTAGCAAAGTCAATATTATTATAAACTGTACTATTAATACCTTGACCATAACCTTCTAATGATGTTATCGCACTTGGTATTGTGTATGTATCAATTAAGCCTCTGTATGGTGTATAAGGTAAATTATTTACTTTTGCTATCCAAATATGGAATGTTTCATTCTTTGTAAATGTAGCATTATTATTTATCCATAAGCCACTATAAGATGTTGTTTCATTTATTGTAAATGATGTGCCTGTTGCACTAGCCCATACATTTTGCAACATAAAAGTATTGCCTGTTTTATCAGAATAGAAATAATAAGTCCCTTTTTCTAATACAATAGGCGATGTAAAATTAAGAGCAAAACCACCATTAAAATTTTCTAATACCTTTAATGTGCCATCTGCAAGCACTTGTAATTTACTCATACTAATTACACTAGCATCTATCAAATTCGCACCATAACTCTTTACTGCTGTTACTGCACTATCACGAATACCTGTAAAACCTTCTTTAAATATAGTTGGAGTTGTAGTACCTGTAACTAACATAGGTGTAATAGTTGTATTAACAGATGTTCCTTTTACGTGAATATATAATCTTATTCTTTGAACATTTATATCTTCTGTTAAATTTTGTAATGATGTTCCTGTTGTTGGTTGATTAAAATTTATATAATTTGCAACACCTGTTCCAAAACTATTATATGAATAACTATTTCCTGCACGTAAAGTCAATGGATTAGTAACTCTTACAAATACACCCCAGTAATTAACTGTGGTTGTTCCACTTAAAGTTATTGAATTATTTGGATTAAAAGTTATTGTTATACCATTAAAAGTGTCTCCTGATGTAAATGTATTTCCGCCACCATCATTAATACTATCCCATGTAATCAAGTTCTCACTCTTATAACTCATAAAGCCAATAGATTTAATCTTGGCTCTTGTAGCACCACTTGGAACTACCTTTTGGTATGCTATTGTATTGTCATTTGATAACTCATTACCTTCATTAATGTCAATCTTTCTTGTACCATCTGTTTGAGTACTAATACTAATATTATTACTACCAACTAATGTATTATCTTTTAAGTCAAAAGTTTGAACAGTATTATTTATAGGCAATTCAATTTTACTTAAGGGGTTTTTGTCTGCCATAAAATCACCTCTTTCAAATAATAAGGATAGAGCAGTAAACTCTACCCTTACTATGAAATTATTTATTTCTTGTTTTTGTAATTTCCTATCTATTGATTAAGAAACTGTAACTGTACCAGGTTCAGTACCAACTTCAACTGTTGCAGGAGTTGTAGTTGCTGTAGTAACTGAACCTTTAGCAGTAAATGTACCTGTTGAAGTAATTGCGTCTGATACAACTGTTGGGTTAGCAACTGATGTAACAACACCAACTCTTCCTGTAGCTGTAGAATCTTCTAATGCTAAAGTGATTGTAGGTTCAGCTTGTACTGATACTGCTGTACCAGATGCTGTAGCACCAAGATATGTTGAAGAAAGACCATTGTTCTTGATAACAGTAACTGGATCTCCTACTGTAACCGGAGTAAATGTTTCTGTACCATCTACACCGAAAATTTTATCAGTTGATTCACTTACTTTGTTTAAGGTATCTGTATCAACACCAACATTCTTTGTATCTGCACTTGTTTTAGAAAGTTTATAACCTTGTTTTTGTGCTGCTACTGCTGGTGCAGTCATATACTTTGTTGTTGGTGTAATACCAACATTTGCAGTAGTGAATGTTAATGTTTCATTAACAACTGTTGCACTTGCAAAGAAGTTTGTTGCATAACCAGTTCCAGTATTCATTGCTACTGATTTTGTATATTCAATAGCACCTGCAGAAGTTGTTGCATTTTCAGTTAATGTAACACCACTTGCTGCATTTGTTGGAACACTAAATTCTGGTGATGATGTTTCAGTTGCTACTGTAACATCTTTGATACCATTTGTTGCAAAAGTTGTTGCATAATTACCACTATTCTTTAAACCTGTAGCAACAGTTACTTGTGCACCAACATTTGCATTACCTACTGTAGTTGATGTAGCTGCTTTCTTACCAACTGTGATTGATGAACCTGCAGTTACTTTATTAACTGTATCTGTACCATTAGTACCAACACCTGTAACTACTTGAACTCTACCAGCACCTGTTTCAGAATTTGAAGCAAGAGTAATTGTAGGTTGTGTAACTTCACTTAATGCTGTTCCTGATGCAGTTGCTTTAACATATTTAGTAGTTTCATTTAATGCTGTAATTCTATTAAAAGTTCCTGATTGAACTGAAATTTGTTGGTCTTTTGTACCTGTAAACTTAAATGTAGCAGGAATATTTACTGTACCTGAACCTGTAGGTTTTGTATACTCACCAGTTGCACTATTCTTGAATGCTAATGCTCCTAAAGTTCCAATACCTATACCAAATTCATCCCAAGACGAACTATTCCAAATGAATTCTCTATCTGGTTTATTAGCTGCTTGGTAAATAACTAAGTCACCAACTTGTGCTGTGTATGATTCTCCCTTAATTGTAATAGGGTTAGTTGTAGAACCATCAGTTAATGCTGTAGTTGTGACACCTCTATAATGAACACCACCATCAATTAATTCTTTTAATTCATTATATTTTTTATTAATGTCGTCGTTAACTGTTGTTGGAGTTGTATTAACATCTGAGAATTTTGTATTAGCACTATCAGTAATATCAGCATTTACAATATATAATTTACCGTCATAAAATAAATAATCACCTTTAGAATATGCTACACCTGTGTCATAATCCTGAATACCTACGGCTGCTCTTAATTCGGCATCCTTTAATATATAAGTACTACCACTAGGAAGTGTAATTTGACTAATATAAGCTTTTGGCATTTTATTGCACCTCGTATAAAATAATATTTGTTGCGATGTAAAATTGGTTTACATAAAAGTTGCGGGGAAAATTGATTAATTATAAATTAATTTTACTGCAATTTTAAGCCAAAGTTGCACCGCTTTAGTTACGTGTAAAGATTAAGGTTTCGTTCTGAACTGGTTCATCTGAGCACGTAATTTTGTTGTCTCATGATGTTTCTTTCTCATCAATCAATGTTTGAACCGCATTTACGGCTTCGAGAGCTTCTGTTGATTGTTCTAAAGCCTCATCTGCTATTTCTAGCGCCGCTTCTTCGGTCTCTGTGATGAACGGTAAATCAATCACATAAGCTAAACCATCTGAGACTTTTACTCCCGGTACTAATTTACCTTGTGCGTCTATTTTGTAGTCGCTATAGATTAATATTGTACCTGCGGGATAAATTTCTGTTTTGTGTTCTATGTTGTAATATTCTGTTGTGTGGTATTCGATGTTTCCTCCAGTACCACCGCCTCGAGGTCAGTTTGGAACGTCTACAGGGTTTTGTCCTGCGGCTACAAACTCATCTAACCACTTTTTAAACTCTTTAGCCATGTGTTTTACCTCAAAGCTGAATTTGTTTCTTTCCTTACCCAGTTATATTATAGAAAAAAAAGAGCATAAAGTCAATTTTATGCTCTACTAAAAGATATTTAATTGGCAGGGGATGCAGGACTCGAACCCGCAAGGACCCATCGAGGATCGCCACTCGGTTTTGCGTACCACTATAACTTTCGTTACCGCACGGATATATACGTTTGTGGTCTGGAGTACATCTTCACCATATCAATTGATTTAGGTGGACGATTATCTACTCTCTACGGGCTAACTATTGTTATTCCCTCGGTATTCACACATATAATTGCTTATACAGCATTCACCGATATCATCGTCTCCACTTAATAAGTTTCCTTATTAAGGCTCCAAAGGGGTAAAATTATTCTTAAAAGGTTCTAATTTTGAAACTGATACATTTGATTTATATTGTTCTATAAAACTTATTGGAACGATGTATATATCTTCTGTTTCAATATCAACACCAATAAAGAAATCTACTTCATCAGATGTGTAATGATGTATTTTATATTCTCCCTGATTGTGACTAATTTTTCTAACTGGAAGTATTTTTCTATCTCTATCTTTTTGAAGTGTTTTTATTTGATATTTTAATAACATTCCGTTTTTTATTGTTATACAATCTACTTTTGTGTTTTCTAATAATGGAATATATACTTCAAAATCTCTTATTAAAAATTGTTTTTCTACTAAATTATAACCTAATCTACCTTTTGCTATTGTATCCATTTTTACTCCTATTTAAAGACCGCCGTTTTGCCATTAAACTAATCCCCTAAGTAAGCGGAGTAAAACTCACGCTTATATATAGTTTTTGATTAAATTAACGAGTTTTATGATATCCTTTTTTCTTTTTCGCTTCTCTAATTTTTTCACGATTCACCGGTTTCCAATTTATATTATAACCATTAGGAGCTCAAGTCTGTAATTGTTGGATTCAATAATTTTCTCTCTCATTCATTTTTGATTGCGGACACTTTTCTATAATTTCAAACTTAAAATGTTTTTCCGCATCTTCATCCGCATCTCAGTCCGCTTGCATTAGTCGATTGTCATGAACATGAGTTCTTAATGCCGATAAATGCTGCACTTTACGCTTTGCCAAATTATTTGTTTGTCCTATATACTTTTTTCCTGTTTTGCTATTTGTGATACAATAGATACCAGAACTACCATATGCCATTGTTATCACCTCGTTAATTAGTGTAATAGTTTTGCTACAACAGTATGACTTTCTGGTTTAGTCATTTCGCCATTTTTATTATACTTGGCTTCTTTGTCTTTCTTATCAACGCCCTTGAATCCGCGATTTTGACGAACTTCATCAACTTTTTCATTAGCGTCTACTTCATCTTCATATACAAAAGTTTCTTTTGTTTCAGTGACGAATTTAAAACCATCTTGAACTGAAATTTTAACTTCAATCTTATCTAAATTTGAACCTAAACTTTCAACATATTCTAATAAA
>Ga0247610_10003071_pt1 | contig 18676 bp, 17 predicted proteins | sample 174DNAGHGhighgp2_FD_193483 | JGI IMG/M metagenome (GOLD analysis project Ga0247610, IMG submission 193483) | Sheep rumen microbial communities from Palmerston North, Manawatu-Wanganui, New Zealand - 1742 DNA GHGhigh gp2 | ecosystem: Host-associated > Mammals > Digestive system > Stomach > Rumen...
TCTATAATTTCTAAGGCATTTTCAGCAGAATTGGCACCGGTTACATCATAGCCCTTTTTGCGTAGTGCACGCAGTGCAAATGTTCGTACCGAATTCTCATCATCAACAAAAAGAATTCTTGTATTTTCTATGTCTTCCGATGTCTTAGCAAGATTATCTGAAGCTGAGAGATTTAGGCCTAAAATAAGTTTATCAGCATTTTTTTCAGATGCTTTTAGATTTTCAGGTGTTAAAATCGCACGCCCTCGTTTGTCATGTAAGGTCTTTTGTAAATTTAAATCCGTATTTTGAGGAATAAGTTCATTTACTGAATAAGCCGGTAAATATATGGAAAAAGTTGTACCGACATTGACTGTACTTTTGACTTTTATGAAGCCCTCCATTTGGCGGACAATACCATAAACTGTGGCTAGTCCTAAGCCGGTTCCTGAGCCGACAACATTTTGTTTGGTAGAGAAAAACGGTTCGAAAATACGTGACATATTTTCTAAAGGAATACCGCAACCTGTATCTGTAATATCCATGCGGATAAAAGTACCGCCTTCGATAATTTCCGCACCGAATTGATAGGGTTCTAAAAGAGTTTCTTTTTGAGTGGAAATGGTTAAAGTGCCTTTTTTATTCATTGCATCTTTGGCATTTACGCAGAGATTTAATACAACTTGCAGAAATTGCACGCTATCTACTTTTATATAGCCTAAATTTTCGCCGTGTCGGAACTTCAATTCTACCTGTTCACCAACAGTTCTCTTTAAGAGCGGGGTAAATGTCACTAAAATGTCGGTAATATCATTTAATTTCGGTTGTAAAGGTTGTTTGCGAGAAAATTGGAGTAGCTGACGTACCAGTTCGGCGGCGCAAACAGCATTTTGTTTAATTTGGATGATATCTGCATAAGATGAATCTTTGGCACTGTGTTTCTGCAAAAGTAAATCACAGAAGCCAATCATTGCTGTCAACAGATTATTAAAGTCATGCGCAATACCACCGGCTAATTGTCCCATAGCTTGCATTTTTTGTGCTTGGGCAAATTGAGTTTCCAGATTTTTCTGTTCAGTAGTATCCAAACAGAAAAGTACGATACCGTTAATATTTTCTTTTAAGGGAATGGTAGAAGAAAATAGTGGGCATATATACAATCTTAAAATCTTATTTTTATTTTTCTTTTTTAGATTGAGATCAAAGTAGGCTGGTTGTAAAGGTTCATTTTCTGCTGTAAATGTTTGCAGTTGTTTTTTTATTTTGATGATACTGTCTTCATCTAAATAGTTGGTGAGATAATTGTTTAATAACTGTGATGCGGAAGGAACGCCTAAGATATCCATAAAACGTTGGTTAGTGCGCTTTATGGTTAGGTCTAAATCTAATAGCATCATACCAAAAGGTGATAGATCAAAAACACTGTTAATCTCTGAAATTGCCGTTTCATAATTTTGCTTTAATGTTTGATTAGTAGGAATATGACCTATTACAGCGCCTCTGGTTTGTATTTCTGATCCTTCTTTGAATGTATCGACTTTGACCAAATACTCTTTAAATTCACCATTGGGAGTTTTGACATACGTTGAGTATTGCGAATAAGCATTATTAATGCGTTGTTCTCCGGAAGATGTTTTGGGTAAGAAGGCAGATATATCTTTACCAATCAAGTCCTCTTCAGATTTATTTAAGATTAAGCTTAGCGTTTTGTTGATATATTCAATCTTGCCTTTCGAGTTTAGTAAATACAAACCAATCGGCATGAAATTTAAGAAATTATAAAATGCTCGGCGTTCGTCTTGAAAAATAGCATCCATAGTTTTTTCGGAAGTGATATTTTCCAAACTCCATAGCAGGTAGATGTTATATTTCTGGTCAAAGTGGGATAAATTTTCCAATTCTTTCGTATGCGGTTTTAGACTGATGGGGCGTAGTGTTACCCGATACCATTCATTACCGCCGAAAACAGTTGTATTGTCAAATTTTAGGGCTATTTCTAATGAATTAGGTTTTAGATGTTGTACAGCTGTTTTTAATTGTTTTAATTTTTGGATATTACTTTCGTTTTTCAGTATGTGTTGTTCCAAAAATTCTAAAACAGGCGTTTTTTGAAGTGTTTTTTGAGCTAATTCATTTTGTAAAATATTGGTTTCGTCGGTATTAGTTATGATATAGCAAATTTTTCTGTTTTTTAGGATTTCATTGGCTAATCCACCGTATAATATGGCGGTTTCTCCGGATTGCAGTATCATAATTGTAATGACAAGGCTTAAAGCTATAAAAATGATGACTGATGTGATAATAAGGCGTATATATGCCGGATAAGCAAACAGAAGTAGCACACTGACAATTGTTGCTGTTAACATACCAACCAACAATAGTAAGCGTGTTTCTAAAATCTTATCCGGTCTGATGTCTTGATTTTTTTTGGTCATCATCTTTCCTTGTTTAAGTTATGATATCCGGTTTTTCTTTTCCGCTTCGCGCTGTAATTTCGGAAATTTTGCGAGAGATTTTGCTTAGTTCTTGGAGCATTTCTTCCGGATTTTCTAAAAGTTTATCTGTTACATAACGCTCAATATAAGTTCTTAAAGTTGCGCCATTTGTCCCAGTTCCGGAAAGCCGATAAACAATTCTTGAACCATCACTGAAATGTACAATCAAACCATTTTGTGTAGATGTCTTATCGACAGGATCATTGTAAATAAAAGGGTATGCATCTGAAACCGTGTAATTGCCGAAAGTTTTACCAATTAATGTCGGTAATTTTTTTTCTAAATCTGACATCAATTTGTCTGCAATATCTTGCGGAATGCCTTCGTAATCATTTCTTAAATAGTAATTTCTGCCGTATTTTTGCCAATGAGTTAAAACAATATCTTTCACGGATTTTCCTGTTTCTGCGATAATGCTGAGCCAGAATAATGTTGCCCATATACCATCTTTTTCACGTATATGCGTAGCGCCAGTGCCGAAACTTTCTTCGCCACATAATGTTATGCGTTTAGAATCCATCAAATTTATAAAATATTTCCAGCCGGTTGGAACTTCGTAATAACCGATTTTTAGGTTATCTGCTACTCGTTTTACGGCCATTGATGTCGCTGCGGATTTGGCGACACCATAAATACCATTTTTATAAGCCGGAATTAATTTGTAGTTATCTGTTAATACCGCTAAACAATCACTAGGACTGACAAAAAAATGATTACCTAATATCATATTTCGGTCACCATCACCATCATTTGCAGCGGCAAAATCCGGTGCATTATCAGAAAACATTAAATCAACAAGAGATTTGGCATAAATTAAATTCGGATCAGGATGCAATCCTCCAAAATCCTCTAAGGGTGTTGCATTTATAACTGAACCTTTCGGTGCACCTAAAATTTCTTCAAAAATCTTTTTACCATACGGACCAGTTACACCATTCATGGCATCAAAAATAAAACGAAAATCAGATGTCAGTAATTTTTTTAATTTTGCAAAATCAAAAATACCTTGCATCATTTCTATATAATCTATGTATGGGTCTACAATCTTAATTTCGGTATTTTCACATTGATAAGTTGTACATTCGGATAAATTAAAATCAGGACAATCCGATATCTTATATTTATTTATTTTTATGGTTTGTTCATATATGGCCGCGCTTTCTGATGGTTGGCACTGACCTCCTGAAGCCGTGGCATATTTGATACCAAAGTCACCGTTAATTCCTCCCGGATTATGTGAAGCAGACAGAACGAATCCGCCATCCAATTTATTCTTTAAGATAATATGCGAACCAGCCGGGGTAGAAACTAAACCGTCTTTACCTATAAGTAGACATTTTACCCCATTGGCAGCAGCTATTTTAATAATTTTCTGAATGGCTATTTTGTTATAATATCTGCCATCACCACCGACTAAAAATGATTTTTCATGTAAATCAGGGATGGTATTAAATATGCTTTGTAAGAAATTTTCTAAATAATTTTCTTGGCAAATAACAGAGGTTTTCTTTCTTAAACCGGCTGTTCCCATTTTTTGGTCGGTATAAGGGGTGGTTTGTATCGTTTGTATCATTATTAATCCTCAAAATAAGATAAATTTGTAGTTGAAATTAGAATAAAAACTGTTTCTTGTAAAGATTATTTATTAGCTGAAGATAAATTCTGCAAGTTTTATAATTTCTCTTTTGGCATAAATATCTTCATAAGTCAGCTCTTTTGATAAAAAAGGAAGCGTTTTATCCTGTGCAGAAATTCCCTGATTGTTCTTTTGATAGGGAAGACGATTGTTTAGTGGAAAAGCAAGGCGGAATCCATATAACTTTGCTATTTTTTGGAGAGCAACAGATGGCGAATCGGCTAAAGTAGGTTGGCGATTATTTTCGCATATAATCCAATTTAAACTGTGTCCGTAAGTGGCGGCGATTTTCTTTTTTAATTCAAATACACTATTTAAATAAGCTTTGTTTTTTTTGAATTCGTTTATGCTGTGTTTTTCTTTGGGTAGTAAGGTGATGTAAGTAGATGCCATTACGGCCAATTCATCAGTAGCACAGCAATGTGGAATTATAATGGCATTATATTTGTCAGCTTCTTCATAAAAATTTTTACGAGAGATTATTGCCGGAGTTAAAAGTTCCGGTAAAATTGTTTTTCTTTTACGTAACACCTCTTTTAAGGGAGAATCGTCTGTTAATATTAGAGCGGTGCGTTGCGCGTTATAAAGCAGAGTTATTGCTAATTCGAAAGATAGCATATTTCTTCCCGTTTCGGCATTGCCATCTATAATAATGATATGTGCTTTCGGGGTAAACATAGCGGCATACTAGCGGTGATATTTGCGAGTTGCTTGATTGTAGGCGGTTTTGGTTTTTGCAGTTTTTAATGAATTGTTGATGGCATTTTTAAGCGTAGCTGTATTTATACGGTTGTCTTTTTTCATGTAATTTAATGAGAGCTCCATCATTTTTGAAACGGTCTCATCGCGATCTTTAACTTTTTTATGTCCCATAGTGACAGCGATGACGCGATGTTTTCCCTGTTGTGCGGATGTTACAATATTAAATCCGGAAGCAGCGGTATATCCTGTTTTCATACCGTCAGTTCCCAGCGAATCGTTTAAGAGATAGTTATGCCCTTTATAAGTTATGCCATTATACTGGAATTCTTTTAGCGAAAACATAGCATAGTATTGTGGGAAGTGGTGGTATATGGCGGCGCCTAAAATGGCGAAATCTTTGGCCGTACTTTTTTGGGCAGAATTTGGTAATCCTGAGGCATTTTTAAATATAGTGCGGTGCATACCGAGGCGATGCGCTGTCTTGGTCATTAATTTGGCAAATTCGGCTTCATTCGGACTTAATGCCTCAGCTAAAACAGTCGCACAGTCGTTAGCTGATTTTACAATTAAGGCTTGGATGAGTGTTTTGACATCTATGTATGAACCGGCCGGCATGCCAAGTTTTGATGGTGAACGAGAAGCGGCTGTTTGGGAAACCTTTAATTTATCCGTCATCTTGAGCTTACCGCTTTCCAATGCATTAAAAGCAATATAAAGAGTCATTAATTTGGTTAATGAGGCAGGATAGCGCAATTCATCTGCATTGTGTGAATATAAGACATTACCGCTTTTGGCATCTATGACAATAGAAGATGTCGTTTCCGATGCTGAAGCTACGGAAAATGTTATATTTATACAGAGTATAGCAAGACAAAGAGCTTTGATGGCATTCATCTTTTTTTATCCTTTCGTGACTGTTATGCTAATATATTATATTTAAAAAGGAAATAAATTGTTAATTTTGGTTATAATAAAAAAAATTTTTTAGAGTTTTTAACTTGACTTTATGGATAATTATATGTAAAAGGGTTTCTGCAATGGCGGACGTAGCTCAGTTGGTAGAGCCCCGGTTTGTGGTACCGGTTGTCGTGAGTTCGAGCCTCATCGTCCGCCCCATTGTTTAAGTATGCTCTACAATGTATGTAGGGCTTTTTTTGTGCGATGTTTATTTTTAACGATGAGGCCCGAACTTCGTTCTCGCCTACTTGCTTCGTTAGGTTCGCGTTTAGCGCTCACTAACTACGCTTCGGACAAGCCATTGTAACGTTTGCTTATTGTCTTAGTAGACAAGTCGCAAACTAACAAAGTCTGATAATTCATGGCAAAAACTATCCACTGGATAGTTTTTGCTCATAAATTCGTCCGCCCCATTTTATAGGTATGCTCTACAATATGTGTAGGGCTTTTTTTGTACGATGTTTATTTTTAACGATGAGGCCCGAACTTCGTTCTCGCCTACTTGCTTCGTAAGTTCGCGTTTAACGCTCACTAACTACGCTTCGGACAAGCCATTGTAACGTTTGCTTATTGTTTTAGTAGACAAGTCGCAAACTAACAAAGTCTGATAATTCATGGCAAAAACTATCCACTGGATAGTTTTTGCTCATAAATTCGTCCGCCCCATTGTATAGGTATGCTCTACAATATGTGTAGGGCTTTTTTTGTATGGCAGTACGATTTGAGTGTCTAGATAAATATGATAAAAAAGTAGTTTATATTTTTTAAGCGATACTTGATTTTTCTTTTTTACTTTATAATATGATAACAGTTTTTTCAAATTATAGGAGAAAATTTATGAAAAATGTTTTAGGTTATGTAGCTGTTATTGTTATCGCTGTAGTTGTTAGTTTGGCTTGTTGTTGTGGTCTTTGCTGCAAGAAAAGTTCAAATGTAGCTGTTGTTGATGTTCAACGTTTGGTTAACCAAGCACGTCAGGTTGCTGAACTTCGTCAAGATATGCAGACTCAGATGAGCAATTTGCAAGAATGGGTAAATCAATCTAATGCAGAGATTAACAATGAGCAATCTCAGGAAAAGAAAGATGAGTTGACAAAGCTTCGTCAGGAAGAGTTGTTACAAAGACAGCAATTAATCCAAAGAGATTATGCTGCAAAATTGCAGAACTTGGATGCTAAGTTAACAGCCGTAATTGAAAAGACTGCCGCAGAAGAAGGTTTCAAGATTACTTTCGTTAAAGGTTCTGTTGCAGCAGGTGGTACTGATATTACAGATAAAGTTATTGCAAAATTAGCTGAATAATATCGTTACTATTTTTACAGAGCACTATCTTAAGAAGGGTAGTGCTTTTTTTGTATATAAAAAAACCGCTGCATGCAAACAGCGGTTAAAAGAAAGCGTTCTACAGATGTCAGCATCCCGACAGAGCTGCAACTTGGTACTCTCGTTAAGGAATGACTGCTTCCAAGCCAACCTTATATTGAGGTGCCTTCTTTTAAGATTTCTGATGAAGTACTAAGGGGCTTCCTTTTGCAACTTCCAAGGCAGGTGCTTTCGCTCGCCACGACTAACACAAATGCTCAAATCTACCTCAAACCCCGATACCTTTTATGAAGTTTATCCGTGCTGTTGCTGGAAAGCAGGGAAATTTCATAGGAGTGGTGAACCCATTGACAGATTTTTTTGGTGATAGGCAAAACGGCCGCTCAGAAATCTTTATACATCATTATATCTATAATAGTTGTGTTGCAGAGGGCATATTATTCAGAAATTTTTAATTGTCAATGGCTTTTTCTGGCATAAAGTTCAGAAATTGTCTGTGGCTCCGGGCGTTCATAGGAAAAATTCTGTTTCCATCCCGGCGGGCAATTGGTCATACCATCGCCCTTGTAATTTAATATATCAATGATGCGAATAATTTCAGTCGGGTTACGCCATACTTTGTTATCGTTTAAGCTGATGTGCCGAATTAGACGATTTTCATCTATGATAAATGTTGCGCGATGCGCTGTTCCTTTGGAAGCCAATACATTGTAGGTTCTAGATATCTCTTTGTCAGAATCCGCAATTAACGGATAACTGATATCTGCTATACCGTCTTTATGCGGAGGTAGTTCTTTCCATGTTAAATGTGAATGAATGGTATCGGTTGATATTGCAAGAATCTTAGCACCACGACGGTTAAATGCGTTTAATTCGTTGTTTAGCATTAATAATTCTGAGGGACAGGTGAAACTGAAGTCTTCCGGATAGAAAAATAGGACAGCGATATGGCCTTGAGTATATTTATAGAAATTAAAATGTTCAATGACGGTATTATTGCTTAAAAGTGCTTCAGTGGTAAAGTTTGGTGCTTGTTGACCAATGAGAATATGTGGACTTTTTGAGACTTTGTTTAAGCAAGTTTCATTGGTACAGTTATTATCGAAATTTCGTTTCATATTGTTAGGATAATCGCAACCGCAGTTGTCGTCATCGGCGCAATCGCATTTATTGGCATAATCATAGCCGTAACATTCGGTATCTGATGTTTTTTTCATATTCTTCTCCTCATAAAAAACAGCCGGAATTTGTTTTCCAGCTGTTTTATATAAGAGTGTTTCAGTAATTTTTTAGATATACGAAACTTCTAATATTTCAAAAGTTTTCTTTCCGCCAGGGGCCATGTAAACAACTTCATCACCAACTTCTTTGCCAATTAAAGCTTTTGCGAGCGGAGAGGATAAAGATATTTTATTATGGTTAATATCTGCTTCGTAATCACCAACGATTTGATAGCTGTTTTCTTTATCTGTATCAACATCAACAACGGCAACGGTTGCACCAAAACGTATAATATCGCCTTTAACCTCAGTAGGGTCTATTACCTGGGCTCGACTGACAACAGCTTCCAATTCTTGAATACGACCTTCTATGAAGCTTTGTTTTTCTTTAGCGGCAGAATATTCAGCATTTTCTGATAAGTCGCCATGAGAACGAGCCTCTGCGATTGCAGCGATAATGTTTGGACGTTCTACACCTTTTAGTGTCTTTAATTCTTGTTCCAGTTGCGCAAAACCTTGTTTGGTTAGCGGAAATTTCTCCATTTTTTTATCTCCTAACAATAAAATTATCCGTTTTAATTTACGGAATGGTGTTGCTAAAAAGTTTGAAAAAATTTGACTGCAACCATGATGGTACAGCCAACAGATATCTTTTATTTGCCTGTAGTATAATGGTGGTAAATTTAGAAATCAAGTAAAAAAAACGGTTAGGAAAATTTTTGTTTGAGGAGTCTGTGATTGTTAATTAGTTAAACTTTATACTATACAACCGACGGTGTCGTGTTAATATAATTTTGTAACTAAAATTTAGGAGAAACTTGATGAAAAAAACAATCGTTTGTTTAGGTTTGGCTCTGGCATTATCCGCGTGTAGTACACAACGTTTTGCTTTGGATAGTCGTCATACTACAATTCCAACTTATGAAGGTGTCAGCCATTTTGTCTTTTGGGGTATTGGCCAAGAGAAAAACTATAATCCGCGTGAAATTTGCGGTGCTAAGGGGATTAGTGCAATTGATACGCATCACTCGTTCTTGGATGGTTTATTTAGCGGATTGACTTTTGGTATTTATGCACCTGAAAGTTATGCGATTTATTGTAAATAGGAGATTGATATGAAAAAAATATTAACTATGGCTGTTGTTTGTGCAGCAATTTCTATTTCTTCACCTGCAAATGCTATTGACTCCACCGGTGGTTGCGGTCTTGGTTCTATGGCTTGGCGCGGTCAATCCGGTATTATTCCGCAGATTTTGGCAATTACAACTAATAACTCATTTGGAACCAATACTTTTGGTATTACATTCGGTACTTCCGGTTGTGATCCGAACGGACGTGTTACCGGTGGTACAGGTAAAATGGTTCTGGCTGTGATTGAAAATAATATGGAACAGTTTGCTATGGATGCTTCTGCAGGTCGTGGTGAAACAATAGAAACAATCGCTGGTATTTTGAATGTTGATAGCGAGAAGTTAGGTGCGGCTGCCCAGCAAAATTTTGCTTATCTGTTTACGGATGAAAATGTTGAAGCTGTTGATTTAGCTTTGAGAATTATGGAATTAGCTAACGCTTAGTTGTGCTATTATAATGGGTGCGGTTGATTGCCGCGCCCTTTTTTTATCTGATTAATGATGCGCTTTTTTATTTTATTTTTTATTTTGATATTTATGCCTTTGTGTACTAATGCTGGAGAAAATGCTTATTCTCCGGCGTGGCTTAAACTTTTGCATTATCAAAAATCAGGAAATGGTTATGTTTCTGTTGTTGAAAAAGGGAATTTCTTTTTAGCAGATCAAGGTAGAACTGATCCTCAGGCGGAATATGATGAAGCCATCAGAGCTTTTAGCGAGCATGGTAACTTAAAAAAATGTGATTTTCCGGCGCGATTTATGTTACTTAAAAAGTGGGGAAAGGTTGAGAGTAATCTTGATGAATGCCAAGAATATCAACAATTTTTGAGAGATGTGCAACCTAAAGCGGTTACACTTCTTTTTACAGACGCATATATGAATAATCCGTCTTCCATGTTTGGGCATACGTTGTTTCGTATTGATACCAAACGTAAAGGAACGCAACTTTTGGCGCATGGGGCGAATTTTGGTGCAGATACAGGAGATGATCACGGACCTTTGTATGCACTTAAAGGTCTATGGGGCGGTTATTACGGGCATTTTGGTTTGCATCCGTATTATGATGTTATTAATCTTTATAATAATATTGAGAATCGTGATATTTGGGAATATCAGCTTAATTTTACAGATGAGGAATTAGCATTATTTACGGCGCATATGTGGGAAATGAAAGATGCTCATATTCGTTATTATTTTGCTTCTAAAAATTGTTCCTATGTCTTGTTGTTGATGTTGGATGCGATTAAGACAGATTTGAATCTGGCTGATGGATTTTCTTTTTATACTGTACCGCTTTCAACATTGAAGGCTGTACATAAAGTTCCCAATTTGGTGCGTTCCGTTAATTATCGGCCGAGTCGGCAATCTAAGCTTAAATATCGCGCCAGACAAATGAATGACCAACAAAGACGCGTCTTTAAGAATATTATTAAAAATGATGATTTAGATTTGTCATTACTTGATGCTGAAGAAAAAGCCGATGTTTTGGAAACAGCTTATCAATATGTACAATATCAGTATGTGGCAGGGGATTTGGAATTGCCGGTGTACCGCAAAAAAAGTTTTAAGTTGTTGCAAGAAAGGAGTAAAATTGCTAATCAAAAACAATATTTTAATGAGTTAAAAGAGGGTCGTAATCCGGTAGAGGCTCATGAGGCTAAGCAGATAGCTGCATTGTTTGGGGTACGTAACGGCGCGGTTTTTCAAGAAATCGGATTTAAGCCGGTTTATAATTCTCTTGTTGATGATAGTTACGGATTGCTTAAAGGGGCAGAGATTAATATGTTTGATGTTAAAATCAGACATTATGACAATCAGAATAATTATGTTTTGCAGAAATTAGATATATTAAAAATCAGGTCTTTTTCTGGGCGAGATATGATGTTTAAGCCGTTTTCTTTTGAAATTAATGCGGCGATTTCACGTTTATTTAATCCTAAAACTGAAGAAGAACATACAGCGGCAGTAGGTGGTATATCCGGTGGAAACAGCTATGAAGTTACAGAGAATCTGCTTTTTTATGTCATGAGTGGGGCGGATATTGGATATAGCGGAGCTTTTCATCATAATGGTTATTTGGGAGCATCGATTAAAGGCGGAATATATTATAATTACGATAGATGGCGGCTTAATGCAGAAGCAAGGCAAAATTTCGCAACTTCGTATCTGACGCGCGGACAGATGTATAAGACAGAGATAGCGTACGGATTGACTAGAAATGTGATGCTTTATGGAAAATATGAGCTGTTTAATAGTAAATGGCATGATGATGAAGAGTTTATGTTAGGGGTAAAGTTTAGTTTTTAAAAAAATAAAAAAAGTTGTTGACATAATTGGACAAAAGTTGTAATTGTATGTCTATACCAAAATTTTTATCACTATAGATATATGCCACACGTAAGGTTGAGTGTTTTTTATTACACTCTGTTCCATAAGACATAGTATTTTTAAAGAAATTAAAAACAATCCAGCATAAAATAAAACTATGCTAAATCTATATTATCAATTTCTTCTTCACTTTCTCTTTCTATTTCTTCTATCTTAAAGAAATTGGTTGTAAATTTTTCAATAACTGACTTAAATGAAGTAATTTTATGAAGTTCGTTTGGAGAACGAGTCCATTTAAAAGAAGCGTTTGCTCCTTTTTCCATACTAACCAGATGTTTTTTTTCTAAATATTTTTTAGTAATGACACCAAAATATAATTCATCAGGAGAAACACCTAAACAAATAGCAGCATCATAAGCACGATGTGTTCTAAAATGGTTAAACTGAAATTTACCATGAACATCTTCGGTTGCTGTTTTTAACTCATACTTGATTCCATTTATTTCTATATCCCAAGAAGTTCTATTTTCTGAAATTTTAGCATCAAAACCTAATGCTTTTGAATATTCCAAAATAAAATCTTCACCAATATTACCAACACCTGTATTTGTTGCTGTTTTAATCCCAGCAAAACAACCATTCAACCATTTTTCATTATTAGGAAATTTAGCAATAGATTGTTGAAATAATTTTTTATAATCTACCTGTGGTGTTAAATCCGTAATCAATTAAAGCTCTCCATATATGACACATACTTATATGTCTGCAACCGTGTGCTGCAAGATTACTGTATTTAACCCAATCCACATTGTCAAGAAGGTCAATAAGTTTATCCTTCTCTTTTTTAACTATAAATCCATAACCACATACATATTTTACACTACTAAAACTTTTAACAAGATTAGGCGGTTGATTAAAAAATGTCCGTTGCAAGAAAAAATCTGCTTGTTTCATTTTCTCTTGTCCGCATAGTCTTTCTTTCCTATTATCAACAGTAAATATGTCAAAATAATCTTGAAAAACATTATTGTTTATAATTTGATTTTCACCTTTTTCCCATATTTGAAATAAAGCATTTATCTTATAATCTTTACCATCAGGCGTTTCAAAACTATTCTTTGGTAATATTTCACTTGATACAACTTTAAGATGTTTTACTCTATTTTTAGGACACCCCTTACCTTCACTTTGAAATGCCATCGGCAGAATAAATGCCACATAATCAGCAAATTCACTTGCTTTCTGCATAAACAACAATGCTAACCAAGACCTATAACCAAAAGGGGGATTACCTATAACCACAATTTTTTTATCTGTTTGAGGTACTTTCCACGATAAAAATTCCTGTTCTATAATATCCTTATTCATAGGACAAATATCTAAACCAATTCTTTGTTTTTCAGGTAAAAGATTGAAAAATGCTCCTGCACCAGCGGAAGGTTCTACAAACAAACAATCATCTATTGAAACATTTTTACTACTCAAATACTTTAAAAGTTTCTTATAGCAATTTTTAGCAATATCAACCTTTGTGAAAAATTGGTCTAAATCAACATTTTTCACATCAACCCATTTAGGAATAGCATTATTGCTTTCCCATATAGCATTTCTTTTGTTAATATATTTTTCTACATTTATCATATTACCGCTAACCTTAAAACTCTTCAAATATTTTTTCAATAACTAAAACATTATTATCATCTTATTTATCTCTTTTTCTGTGATAGATGATGTTATTTTAGTTAGTTTATCAAAAATATTAGATTTGGTTTTCAGTATTTTTACATAATTTACATAACCTTCTAAATATTTTGTAGCAACACCTTTAAATGTTCCGTTTAGCAAGGTTTTAAGGCTTGTATGAACATTGTCTATCCTACCCAAGTTATATGTTTTGGATTTTGATAACCCAGAGGTGAATTTTTTATGCTTTACATTTTTGATTGTAGCATAAGATTTTTCTCCATCTGTGATAAGCGTAGAATTTGCCGTGATAGCATTTTGTAAATTGTTTTCCACCCAAGCAGGTTGAACTTTACCATAGCCAACAGGTTTGCCGTAAATATTGTCTGTTCTATCAGTAGCGGTCAAAACACAGATTAAATCTTTTGATAAACCTCTTTTGTGTTGTTGCTGTTTGTATTCCTCATCTGTATAACCAAACAACGAGCATTTTTGAGATTTATTTAATTTGCTCTTACCTGATTTACGAGCAGGACGGTTTAATTTTCTATTACCTTTTTGATTTTCTCTAAAATATGTTTCATCTGCTTCAACAATACCACTCATTTTTTCTGTGGTGGTTAATGCGTTGAGGATTTTATGTCTCCAATAAAATGCGGTTTTGAGGTTTATATTTAACTCTTTGGCTATCTCTCTCAATGTTAGTTTTTTACTCATTAAATCTATGTATTTATACCATACTGATAAAGATTTTTTAGTATAGTGAAATGGGGTGCTTGTCGTTATAGTAAAGTTTTTACCACATTCTTTACATTTAAATCTTTGATTTCCATTTAACTTACCTATTTTGACAATATGATTTGAATGACAATGAGGACAGTTTGAATTATTATGAGCAGATTCTTCAAAATGCTTTTCACATTTTGTCTTTTGTGATTCTTTTAATAACCTTAAACCAAGTTCTTCTTTTTCTTCATCAGATAATTGGTTAAGTAAGATGGTAAGGGCGGTTTGGTTGGTAGATTTGGTAGAGGGTTTGGTAATCATTTTGGTATGGGTTTGGTTAATCATTTTCAAGAGCCTTATTTTTGGTTAAATCCTTTGCTTTATAAGGATATTATAAGGCTTTTTGTAATGATTGTCAAGCAAAAATACTATGTTTTATGGAACAGAGTGTTTTATTAAAGGTTTGTTTGTAAGATTTATCATTTAAAAGGTTTCAGAGTTTTATTTAACAAGATTATTAACTTGGTTGCGGGAAGGGGTTAAAAACCACAAAGCAATTTGAGAGTGTTAACGAGAACCACTAACTTAGTTGCAGGAAGGGTTTAATACCACGAAGCACTAAAAAATCCTAAACAAGTCTAACCTTTTAACAAAAAATCACTATGAGAAAGTATTTCGTCTTAACAGCCGCGTGTGTAATTCTCTTCGTTGTAGCAAGCATTGATATTACGGTTTTCATCCGTTCTATCAGTTCCATCGTGAACCTCAGGATGCTTAATACGACGGATGTCGTGTTCGTCTTGGCCAGTGTCTGCATAGCTCATATGTATGATGCCAGTCAAGATAAGTTAGCAAGCTTGACGCGCAAGGAGGAAGAAAAACTCCTTATTCGTGTGGGCGCAATGGTCACCAAGACCGCTGCACTGTTTCAAGTTGTGGCAGTGCTGTTGCCTTTGGCTGTTGCCCTCTATAACAAGCTCTTCTAGCTTGCTAAAAAAAAGAAATCTGCTCCTTTAGGACAGGTTTTTTTTTGCTTTAAATCCAATGAAAAAACTTTTTATTGCGGAATTTTGTTTTTTTACTTATGCTCTTGGCTATATTTATTTTTGAGGACTAAAGAATGAAAAAAGAAAGTTTTACCAGTCAGTGGGGATTTATCTTGGCGGCAGCAGGTTCGGCTATCGGTCTCGGAAATGTATGGCGGTTTCCATATCTTTGTGGTCAATATGGTGGGTTAAGCTTTATTTTGATGTATTTTTTGGTTATTTTGCTCATTTGTAATCCTTTGATGGTGGCTGAGATTTCTCTTGGGCGTGCTTCTAAGAGTAATTTTATAGATGCATATAAGGTAATTGGTGAAAAGGCTGGCATTAAACATCTTCAATTATGGTCCTTTTGTGGTGGGTGGATGGCTCTTATCGGTCTTTTGATGATTATTTCTTTTTATTTTTTAGTGGCTGGTTGGGTGCTGTTTTATTTCTTAGAAACACTTAATCATCATTTATTTATTCTTTCTGAAAGTGAATTTGCTGAAGAATTTACACATTTAACTCAGAATTTTTCAGTGCAATATATTTGCGGTTGGGTGTTCTTGTTAGCAACAGCGTTAGTGGTCGCAGCCGGTGTCAAACAAGGTATTGAAAAAGTCGGTAAATATGCTATGCCGGTGTTGTTTTTAATATTTATTTTGCTTTCGGTATGTTCTCTAACTTTGCCAAATGCTGAAGGCGGAATACAATTTTTGACTAGCATAGATAAACAATATTTAGGGTTTACAGATGAAGGGTTTAAGGTAGCAAAGCTATTTGATACGTTTGTTGCAGCGTTAGGACAAGCCTTTATCTCTCTTTCTTTAGGTTTTGGGGTATTACTTGTTTACGGTTCTTATTTTTCACCTAAAGAGAATTTATTCCAAGCAGTGCGGCGTATTGAAATTTTTGATACTTTAGCGGCAGTGCTAAGTGCGGTGATTATTTTGCCGGCAATTTTTGCAGTCGGATTGTCACCAACTTCTGGTCCTGGATTGACTTTTATCAGCTTACCAATGGTTTTTCAGCAACTTTCCGGTGGTTATTATTTTAGTATTGCCTTTTATTTATTACTTATTATTGCTACTTTGACGTCTACAATGTCTGTCTTTGAAGGGATGACAAATTTGTTTATGGATAAATTGAAGTTTACCCGTTTTGGTGCAGTGGCTTTTGTGGTTTTGCTGAGTGGTCTCGGTTTTACAGCGGTGACGTTATCTTTTTCCGGTGTTTGGGATATTAAAATTCTGGGGCGTGATATTTTCAGTCTGTTTGACTATCTCTCATCAACATATACTATTGCTATCGTTTCTTTAACAATGGCATTATTTGTTGGTTATAAGGCAATGAAACCGATTATGCATAATATTCGTAAAAGTGCGGTGGTTACAACCGGTTTTACGCGATATTTCTTATTTACATTGCGTTTGGTGGCTCCGACCGGCTTGATATTGCTATTGGTATTGGCTATAAAATCAGCTTTAATTTCGTAAAAAAATCTTTATAAACAAATGGTTATTCTTTTATTTAAAAGCCTTGCTTTTTAAATTTTTTGATGTTATATAATATTAAGAGGCGATTTAGTGTGGGATAAGTCGCCTCTTAATCTTTTTAACGAAACTGTTTTTTTTATTTTTGTTCGTCAGGATCTTTTAGGATATAACCTCTTCCCCAAACAGTTTCGATGTAGTTCTTGCCACCGGATGCTTTTTCCAACTTTTTACGTAATTTACAAATAAACACGTCTATAATTTTTAATTCCGGCTCATCTATACCACCATATAAGTGATTTAAGAACTGCTCTTTATTTAAGGTCGAACCTTTACGTAAGGACAGCAATTCCATAATTCCGTATTCTTTTCCTGTTAAGTGTAAATCTTTGCCTGAAACGGATACGGTTTGTGTGTCTAAATTAACCTCAACAAGACCAGTTTGTATGATAGAATTGGAATGACCTTTAGAACGGCGTACAATGGCTTGAATACGAGCCAATAGTTCTTCTTTGTTGAATGGTTTCGTTAAGTAGTCATCAGCACCATATCCCAATCCTTTAACTTTTTTATCAGGTTCGTATAAACCGGATAAAATTAAAACCGGCGTTGAAATTTTTGCACTTCTTAGACTTTTTAGTACTTCGTAGCCATTCATTCCTGGTAAATTTAAGTCTAAAATGATAATGTCATAATCATAAAGTTTACCGCAATCCAATCCATCTTCACCATCGTCTGTAGTATCAACTACCATTCCTTCTTTTTTTAAGATTGTTTCAACGCTTTGGGAAACGGCGTAATCATCTTCAATTAGTAAAACTCTCATTTTTCCTCTCCGTTTTGTTTATTGTTATTCGTATAATAATACATAAATTTTATTTGTGAATCCTTGATATGCAGGTTGTTAATAATTATTAACAAATAGCGAATATTTTTTTAAATATAATAACTTACACTTTGAAATAAAGTGGAAAAAATTTTTAAGGGAGAAGAAAATGATAGAGCAGGCAGAACTTTCGTTTAAAAAAAATGCACTTGAACCTTATGTTTCCGAAAAGACGGTGCAGATTCATTATGGCAAGCATCATCGGGCTTATGTAGATAAAGTTAATGAACTTATTATTGGTACAGAATTTCAAAATTTGCCGCTTGAGGAAATTATCAATAAAACTTTTGAAATTCATGAACATAAAGTTTTGTATAATAATGCAGGGCAAGTATATAATCATAATATTTATTGGCAGTCTATCGGTATTTGGGAGCACATGGAAGATACCTTAAAATCTGAAATTTTAATGAAATTCGGAGCTGATGATGCTTTGCGCGGAGCTTTGGTTGATGTCGGAATGCAAGTTTTTGGTAGTGGTTGGGTATGGCTGGTTAAAAATAGATATGGTGATTTTGAAATTATGGCGACTAAAAATGGGGATACCCCTTTACCACTCGGATTGGAACCAATTTTTAATATTGATGTTTGGGAACATGCCTATTATTTGGATTATCAAAATCAGAGAGGAAAGTATTTGGAGAATTTTATAACCTATGTTCTCAAAATCTAGATTATTCTTGAAAAACGTAAATTAATTTCCTATAAACAGATTAATTAAGAAGGTTTTTAGGAGTCTGTTTGATGAAAATTTATGGTGTTTTATTAGGTGTTTTGCTCTTATGCGGATGTTCCGGTGCAAAGCAAGTAACGTATCCTTATGGTTTAACAGAGCAGGAGTGGAATTCTCTTTCTATTCGTGATCAAACCAGACTACGCCGCGATTTCTACTTTTATGAAAAAGGTTCTACAAACTATGTTAATCCTAAGTTAGAGGTAGAGGGTAAGACCGAGCCGCGTAATCTTTATGTTGAATAAAATAGTTTTTTTTATGAACTAATTCGCAGAAGGAAGCCTTATCATAAATGCTCACGTACCTCTATGTACGTTCCGCTTTATGAAAGGACTTCCGCGATTATTTCACAAAAAAAAT
>Ga0247610_10003072_pt1 | contig 18675 bp, 26 predicted proteins | sample 174DNAGHGhighgp2_FD_193483 | JGI IMG/M metagenome (GOLD analysis project Ga0247610, IMG submission 193483) | Sheep rumen microbial communities from Palmerston North, Manawatu-Wanganui, New Zealand - 1742 DNA GHGhigh gp2 | ecosystem: Host-associated > Mammals > Digestive system > Stomach > Rumen...
CGGTTAGTTGACACGATTCTGATTATATAAAATCTGATGGCTCTCATGCTGCAAGTGCAAAATTTAATTTTTTAATTAATACTGGTGTAACTTATCAAAAAGGCAGAGATAATGCACCTATTAGGACTTCTAATGCTACTTCTAACTCTTATAATCCTTTATTATCTTTAAAAACATATCAAGGTTCGTGGGATTTTGCATCATATACTGATAATCGTGCTATTTTTACTTATATAGCCGATACAGATTACAATAGTAATACAATGAACCCAATAAGACAATACTTCCTATATCCAGGAGATACAAGCGGATATAGTGTTAGAAATATTTCATATGGAATTTCTGCAACTCCACCTAGTGGACAAGCGGGAGATATTTACATCCAATATATTAATTAAAAATATTCAAAAATCTCTTTTCTCTCTTAAGTATTTAGAAATAAGAGAGAAAGGAGAAAGAAATGGCAACAATGAACCAACAACTTCATATCAAAATTAATAATGCTTGACATACTGGTGCGGCTTGAATTAAAGTAAATGGAACTTGAAAGCAAATAACCAAGTTATAAGATACAAGGGCAAGTTAAGATAATTTTGCTTGCTCTTTTTTTAGTTATAGTGTACCAAAGGAATGGTGGTACAAATCAATAGAAAAAGTTTTACTTGGAAAAAGAAAGGAATGAGAATTATGATGAATTATTCTGGGTATCCTGCGCCTACATATCCAAATTATGGAACCGTAGGCCAACAGCAGTTTTATCCGCAAAAACAGGAAGTAGTCAGAGTTAATGGCCAGAATGGTGCTAATGCTTATCAAATGGCGCCAAATAGTAGTATTCTACTTCTTGATGAGACTGCACCAATTATTTGATTGAAAACAACCGATGGAGCGTCATATCCAACAGTGACTGGATATACAATTACTCCGTTAAAAGCGCCGGAGCCAGTAGTGGCCAATACTGATTATTCTGCGCTAGAAGAGCGAATTGCTAAACTGGAGGAAGCATTCAATGCAAGGAAATCCGATGCTGGAGATGCTAAACAAATCAAGACCATTAAGCAACAATAACTTAATGAATATGGTCTCGGCGTTTAAAAATTCGCCAAATCCGCAAGCAATGTTAAATAACATGCTAATGCAAAATCCTCGTGTCACTGAATTGATTAATCAATATGGAGGAGATCCAAAAACAGCGTTTTATGCGCTGGCACAACAAAGGGGTATTAACCCTGATGAAATATTAACTATGTTAAAAAGATAAAACTCCTAAATAGTAAAACTTTACTATTGATTACTATTTAGGAGGAAATTAAAATGGAAAATGGAAGTTTATCAGCTAGTGATGTTGCTCTATTGAGTGACCGTGGTGGCTACGGCGACATGTGGGGCGGAAATTCAATGATGTGAATTTTTGCTTTATTGATTCTCGCTGGTGGCGGTTTTAATGGTTGGGGTAATAATGGCTTCGCTAATGCAATTGGCTATGAAAACCTTGCGACACAGTCACAGGTAGACCGTGGTTTTGACACACAAAATATGATGGCAAATCAGAGAGAAACTCTTGCCGCAGTGAATGCGGGAACAGCTCAGGCAGTTGCTGCTACTAATCAAACATTCCACGATACTATTAACGCTTTAAGCGATAAGTATAGTGAATTAGCAAGAGATATTGGCGGATTAGCAGTAGGACAGGCTAATTTATTAGCAAAAGAAAATGAATGTTGCTGCTCTACACTCCGCGCAATTGATGGCGTAAATTATGCGAATGCTATAAATACGGCTGCAATTAACGCTAACACAACAGAACAAACTCAGAAGATTCTTGATGCCATCACTGGAAACCGTATGGCCGATATGCAAAATCAAATTAATCAGCTTCAGCTTCAACAGGCAGTTGCTGGTGTAGTTCGCTATCCATGTGCAAGCACTTATTACGCAGGAACAAATCCTTTCTGCGCTTGCAGCGGCGGAGCAACACTTTAATAAATCAACAATAGGGCGACAGCAATGTTGCCCTATTTATTTTTAGTCAAAAGGAAAAAGTTTAGGAGGAATGATTAAATGTTAGAAGTTTATTCTAAAAATGTAGACGTTGCAACGGAAGGTAGTATTCCGCTTACAACTGTGGCCTTAATGAAAGGCACAAGCACACAATTATTAGGTACATCAACAATTCAATTTAATAAATGCGGTATTTATGAAGTAACAGTATCTGGTAGCGTAACAGGAAGTGCGGCAGGTGAGATTGAAGTTCAGTTAGATAAAGATGGTGTACTCCAACCTCAAGCCGTAGCATTAGCGACGGCCGCAGATGCTACTTCAATAATCCCATTTAGTTTTACAACATTAATTCAAGTGCCAGACAATAACGTTATAAATTGCCCTTGCGCAACCGTAACTACTATTTCATTAAGAAATATGGGTATTGCGGTAACATATAACACAATAGGTGTAACAGCTGTTAGAATTTAGTTTATCACTTTTGGAGGGATAAATTATGACAGTTGAAGAAATTTTTTCTGAGTTATCAGCGCATATGATTAAAGGGCTAATGGTTCATGACCAGATGGCACATTATTATTGTTTTTTGAATTTGAAAGGCTATTCTAAATGTCACCAATATCACTATCTTTGCGAAAACAAAGATTATATGGAATTAAATTATTATTATCATAGACATCACAATAAATTAATTAAAGCAAAACCAGTAGAAGATCCAAAAATAATCCCTTCTTCTTGATATGCTTATTTTAGAGAAGATGTTGACGCAACAACAAAGCGCAACGCAGTAAAAACAGGCATTGAAAAATGAATAGAATGAGAACAAGACACGAAAAAATTATACGAAAAAATGTATAAAGAATTGTTTGCTCTTGGAGAAATTGCGGATGCTGAATATTTAGCTTGTTTAATTAAAGATGTTAATGAGGAATTAGCGCAAGCACAGTCTCTTTATATAAAGAAAAAGAGTTGCGATTTTGATATTGGTTCTATAATGGGTGACCAGGAGGAAAAGGCTGATAAATATTGATGTAAAATAAAAGAAATTTGAAGATAATAGAAAGGAGATCCAATATGACATACGTTCCAAGATTGACTCGTCCTGCAAATGACAATAAAGCGTATTTAAAAACTACATATGGTGGAAAGAATCATTGTATTTTAGGTAATTCCGCAGGACGAATTGTTAAAGGATGTGTATTGCCTAATTGCGTAGGATATGTACACGGTAGAACTATTGAATTAACTGGTTCTGATGATACTTTATGCCGAGGTAATGCTGAAAATTATTGGGGCTATACTCAAGATGGCTTTGCTCGCTCACAAACTCCAAAGGTTGGTTCAATCATGTGCTGGCAAAAAGGAAAGGCCGGTAATTCAGGTGATGGCGCAGGCCACGTGGCATTTGTTGAAGAGGTTAATTCAAAAGGAGACGTCATTGTTTCTGAAAGCGGATGGACAGGTACTATTGCAAATGGTAGATATTGAAGGTTAAGAACTATTAAACGAGTTAATGGAACTTATGCTCTTGGAGTAAATTATTTTTTCCAAGGTTTTATTCATATCTATGAACCAGACACAATTAAGGCAGTACCAAATGGAGTATACAGATTATATAACCCACATACTTCAATGCATTTCTTCACTGCGAATAAGGGAGAAGCTGATTCTTTAGTTCGTGGTGGTTGAAAGTATGAAGGTATAGGTTGGAAAGCGCCAACAAGTGGAGATAGAGTTTATAGATTATATAACTCAAGCGATGGCGACCATTTATACACTGCAAGTGTAATTGAAAAAGAAGCACTTGAGAAAATTGGCTGGAAATATGAAAATGTCGCATTCCATTCTGATAAGAATAAAGAAGTTCCAGTATATAGACTATATGCTTCTCATAATGGCCATATGTATACTGCTAGTGAAAAAGAAAGAGATGCTCTTGTTAAACTCGGTTGGAAAAATGAGGGTGTTGCTTTCTATGGAATGAAATAGGAGGCAGTAGTGTATTATGGCAATTACTAAAAAGGTTATAACTGCAACACTTGTAAGATCAGGATATTATTATAATGAATTTCCGATAGAAGTTACATTAACATATACGAATTCTAATGTAACTAAGATAACAGCCACCTTGAAAAATCCTGATCCTACAAGAACAAGTAATTTCTGAGCAACAAGTAATTATTGGGTTGGTATTCAAACAACAAATAAATCAACGGGCGATAAACCAATATACGGTTCTTCAGATTTATGATTTTCAACATTTGGAGCAAATGGTAATGTTACAGTAAGTAAAACTATTCCTGCAACAAATCAAGAAAAAGGAGATGAACCTATTATAGTAGTCAATACAAACGATGGTGTAACTGCGACTCCAGGGACTGTTCGTTACACGTCAGTAAAAGTTTACGAAGACAGCAGCAGTACGCCAAGCTCCTCTGCATATGACGGCTATAAAAATTCAATAGTTAAAATTTTACCATAGTAAGAAAGGCATATTATTATATTATGATTATAAATGATAATTTTTTCCCACTAATCGCAATTGCCATATTCATTGAAGCAATTATCACATATGGTAAAACTGTTTATGATAAGAAAAAAATTCAATGGCAAGTTGTGGTTGCGTTAGCTGTGGCACTGGTTTTTTGTTATGACATGAACCTTAATTTCTTTACATCTCTTGGATTACAAGAGAAATATCCTATAATTGGAACTGCGGCAACAGCCATTATATTGTCTCGTGGTTCTAATTATATGTTTGAATTTTACAATCAATTAAATGGATGAAGAGAAAAAAATACAGGAGAAGATTTTGAATAAATCTTCTCCTTTTTTATTTGACTTTTTCTGAAAAAATTTTGTATAATAATACTTGTAAGGAGGAAGATGTATGGAGTTATATTTAAGAGATTATGAACAATTAAAAAAGGTAGAGAACTTCTTATTTAGATTTATATATCCAGAATCTTTTACCTTACAAATTTTTATAAAAGATACTAATGACCAATTTAATTATGAAACTATTCATAATGATTTAGCTGGTGGATTAGTTCTTGTTACTTTTTAGGAGGATTTTTATGATGTTTGATTTTGATTCTTTTTTCAATTGGGATAAGCCCGCTTATGCTTTTAGTCGTCCAGTACACGATATGAAGCCTTATAGTCTTAAAACTTTAAAAGACAGGGTTGTATTAGTACATAATATTGTCGGAGTTAATGAAGGTGATATTAAAGTAGATATTGTACATGAAGACGATGGCAGAGATATGTTAGTAATTGAAGGCGTTACTCATAACGACGTTTTGAATTATGATTAAGGTAAGCTCAAAGTTTGAAATTAAAGCTGACATGTTTAAAGCTGTAACTTATCAGGTTAAGGATGGCTTGCTTTATATCAATCTATATAAGAAAGAGCCAGAAGTAACTAAACTAACAGTTACAAAAGCATAGAGAATGATTTAGAAGTTCTCTACTTATTATAGGGGTATGGTGTAATTGGGAACACTACGGTCTTCAACCGGGAGATGTTAATCCTATAATTGGTGCGTTGCGATAGGGATATCGCAAATGAAGGTGATGATATCGGTGAACCCTAAACGAAAGCATGGGAATACCGAGGGAATATTTTGGGTGCTACGGACCTCTTATAACCGGGCCGGAGACTTGGACGAATCGGCGACTTATAAGAGCATAGCGTAACGGCCGGGCAGTAGTTAAATGGAATTCGAGAAACAGCCTAATTTAGCCCGTAGAGACTAGATAATCACCTAGCTAGAACAGCTAAAGATATAGTCCAGACTACAAACAGCAATGGTAGTGAAAACTATAGTAGTACGCAACACCGTCTATTCAGGTTCGAACCCTGATACCCCTGCGGCCTCAAAGCGCAACCTCCAAGTGGTGAGGCTGGGTAATGCTAACTGCGCAAAGGAGATGAAAAAAAAATGATAGACACACCAATGTTACAAGATATTTTCTTTACTTGTCTTTTACCTCTTTTAGGAATTTTATGTACTTATGGAATTGCATTTATGCGCAAAAAGGTGAAAGAATTACAAGACAATGTTGATAATAAAATGTTTTCAAAATACTCTGATATGCTTATGGGTATTGTTGAAACATGCGTTATTGCAACAAATCAAACATATGTTGATGAATTAAGAGAACAAGGTCATTTCGGGCCAGAAGAGCATGATATTGCTTATCATAAAACTTTTGATGCCATTAAAGAATTAATGTCAGAAGAAATGACTACTGTATTAAATGAAGTATATAAAGATATTGATTTCTATATTTCACAATTAATTCAAGAACAAGTAAATGTTATTAAAGCGGTAAGAGCATAAAAAAAATAGGGATAGCTATAATAAAGCTATCCCTATTTTTTTATTCCATTATCTTTTATTTGATCGCCATAGTCAAATATACTATGTCTCTCTTGTTCTTCGTTTTCATGTTCATTTGCAACAATCGGTAATGCAACTGCGCGCTTATAATATAAATCACCTTGATGATTACCTCCAAGAGATTTATAGATTTTATACCATTCAGTTAATCTATCAAATTGATATTGAGTCATTTCACCTTTAGACAGATACTCTTTGCATGTATCAATTAATAAATATTTATAAAAAGTAATATCTTGTTCTTCTAATACTTTAAATTGTTTTTGTACTTCACTTAAGCGATTTACTGCATCTCAATACATTTTTTGCCAATATTCATAATTTTTAGATTCTTCAGCTTGAAGTTTTGAAATATCTTCAAGTAGCTCCTCTTTAAAGGCTTTGCTTGATTCTTTTACGATTTTTTCAATTTCATTTCTTAATGTTTGTTCTTCAAATTTTCTTGCTTTATCAACTTTTTCTTCGCCAGTATTTTTAATTCAATCTAAAGCAGATTTAACTAAAAAGCCACCAATTGCGACGAGAACATATGTTAAAATAGCATCTGCTGTAATTGTCATATTAGACCTCCCCTTTTTGTCTTATAAAATAAAAAAGGTGTTAATCACCTTTTTCTATTCTGACCAATCAAACCCTTTATCTGCGGCTGCCGTGAAAACCGATCGGTTTGGCGTCAGCGCGCATGTTCCGATACAAATACTATCGCACTCATCTTGAGTTGCTTTTACATTGTACTGTTGGAGCACAAACTCTTGTGCATTGCGTTTTTGTTCAGGTCTTGTTCGGCCTTTTATTTTTAATTGAGATTTTCAAGTTGAAGAAGGAATGATCTTATAATTTTTATTAAGTTCTACGGCAGTCATGAGAACTACACCGTAAACATTTGCTAATACCTTGAATGTTTTTACATTGTTTCCAACAGATGATTGCAATTGTATATCCTCAAAGGCGATTGTATCTATATTTCACTCTTGGACTTTATTTTTTATAAAATTATGAATACTAACAAGACGTTCTCCTATGTCCTCTTGGTTAGTGGTAAGATGACCTCAATCTTTTAATTCTCCATCAACAAAGACCGATCATCCGCTGACGCGACTAGCTTGGTCTAAAGCCAAGAGACTATGCATTTGTAGAACCGAAGCCTCCTGTTCTTTCACCTGTTGCATTGTCGTCGTCTACCACTTCATACTTTTTAATAATACCTTGACCAATCTTATCGCCAGCTTCAATAACAATATCTGCGGGTGAAAGATTAATTACCTGGAAGAAAATTTCACCTTCATTAGATTCATTGTTATAATAATCTCCATCAATAATTCCAACACCATTAGCAAGAATAATCCAATTATTCAATGGCGTTGAACTACGCACAGAAATTTCAAGATAATACCCTTCGTCTAACTGACATTTAATTCCTGTTGGAATTAGAGTGGGCTGTAGTTTAGTTGTTTTTACAATTTCTTTTAAATCCTTAAGAGGATAAGGCATTTTTGGAGCGACATAGTCAGAAAGAACTTCCATTAAATGCTTATATGATGGAATTACCATTGTTTGCGCTGCCGCAAAGTCATATCCTGCGCTATGTGCGGTAGCTCGCACAGGAAGATTAACTGCAACCTTATCTCCATCAATATATTTACTTACTACTTCAAATTTATTCATTTACTTCTCCTTAAATATTATAATCTACATCATAGTCAACCTTAATATGCTGACTAGGTTCTTTAATGTTATTAAAATGTTTTGTTAATGAAATCTTATAAAAAGAATCAACTACTTCACCTTTTGCTTTAACTTCTTTATACTCAGAACTATACTTGCCGAGTTCAAACATTGCAGACTGCTTTGCGTCTTCAATTAATGCTTTTGCTTCTTCATCTGTATCAACACGATAAGTCTCAACTGTACTGACTAAAAATTTACTCATTAAATTTCTACCTCAATCTTTCTATTATATCTTGATATACCTTCTTTTTCAATTCTATCTTTAAGCGGAGCAGTATATTGTTGCACTCCAGATAATTTCACTTTATAAACCGCGTTTTTGTCACAGCAAGTTGTAATAAAATGATCTAAATTTTCATAAGTTGATTTACCTAATATTTGGCTAGTGCCATCTTCATTCATTAGATAAACTGTTTGGTCATAATCAAAAATGTTAACTCCGCAACCAATTATTGGCATTCTATCACACCTCCTCGGTAATTGAATAAATAATAAACATATGAGTTATCGCCTTCTGTCACCCAAAATTCAATTCCATCCTCAAGGAAAGAAATATCTTTAATTTCTCCACGAGATTGTAAACACTCAATTACCTCATCTTCTACGCTAGGAACAGGAATTGTTGTAATGTTAGGTTTAACTATAAAAGTAGTGTAATATTTTTGCTCATTATTTAAAAGCATAAAATATTTAGTACCATCTTCTGGGGCTAACTGTAAGAATAAATGTTCACGAATAAATTCTTTATTAAGTTTAATATGCTCATCTGACATGGGTGGCATAGTTGTCATAGCGCTTTGGTTTAGTTCATAAAGACTTACGTTAATTCCACCTTCTGGCTTATGAATACACCAGTTTGCGCCATCCCACTTATATAATGTCCTTGTTTCTTCAACTAAAGCTAAATCTCCATCTTTATTATTTGTTTTTAATTTCATTAAAGTTTTTAAATCTTTTATTTTTAGCATATACTACCTCTTACGATATTTATAGGCATTCTGCCATGCTCGCCATTTTGATATATAATCCATAATTTCATTCAATGGAATATCAATAATAAGTGTTATTTTAACGCGCTCGTTGGGTGAAAAAGTTATAGGAGCAATATCTAATTCAGCCCCCTCTTTTAAATCTAAAGCTTCTTCAATATTTGTGAGAAAATCAAATAATACAATCTTTTTCATATAATTATTATATCATAAAAAAATAAAAAAAGCAAGGGATATTATTTTAATATTCCTTGCGCAAAATTTAAAAACCAATAAATGGCAACTACAATCCAGTACCATCCAAGTTCTGAATTTTTTCGCTTAAAAAATTGTTCATAACTTAAAGCTACTGAAAAGCAAACTAATAATAATTTAATTAATTCTAACATATTATTATTATACCAAAATTTTAATTTATTGTAAAGAGAATGTCGCTAGTAGGATAAGCATTGTGATACTTATAAATTAATTCATTACAATCAATATATGGGCCTTCAAGCCAGACCCCATTTAATCCCTTTTCTTTGTGAAAAGAAAAAAGAGTATTGAGTAAATCTTTTTTTGATACTCAATACTCTTCTCTTGTATAATCATTTCTAAGTAAATTTTTCTCTTCAAAGGGATTATAGAAACAGGTTCAAGTTTCCATAATTTTCCTCCTTAAAAATCTTTTCCTTTATATAAAATGCGCTGATTGCGGCTTCCGCGCAAGGGGAGCGTTATATCTCGCTGCTCCGCGATGTAAGGGCCATCAATAAGAACATCAATATAATCAAGCATACGATGAATAGCGTAATTATATTTAGCTTGTTCTTTTAATTGTTCTATTTTATAACCAGTCCAACAATAAATGGTAATTGTTGGAAATTTTTCTCTAACATGTTTTAGTATTTCCTTGCTCAGTAAGATGTTGTCAAAAGGTTCTCCTCCAAGAAGACTGAAATTACGCAATAAGCCATTAGCTGTAATTGCATTATCAATTTGTTCTAAATAGTCTTCTGGAAGCTCTTCACCTCCATTAAAATTCCAGGTTTGTGGATTATGGCATCCTGGACAATGATGCGAACATCCTTGTACCCAAAATGAGACACAGACGCCAGAGCCATCAGTCATATCATTTTTTATTAAACCAGCATAGCGCATTATTATTTTCTCCAGTTAGATAATGAGTTAGAATGTTTATATCTCATTTCAACTTCTTGTTGCTTACCAAGATTAAAAGCGGTTGTATAATTACCTGTTAAATATCCAGTAACTCTACGCAAGCGCTGAATATGCGAACTGCCGCAAACAGGGCAAGTATCATTCATTTCATCGGTATATCCGCAATCAAGACATGTATCATTTGGAACATTTAAAGCAAAATATGGAATATCTTTATCCATAGCATAATTAACAATTTGTTCTAATGCATCAAGATTATTTTTTACACTAGAATCTAGTTCAACATATGTGATGCATCCAGCGTTAGAGTATCCAGTCAATTGAGACTCAATATCAATTTTTTCAAATGGATCCATATGCACCCATACTGGAACATGAATACTGTTTGTAAAGTAATCATTTTCAGAAATATTTGGAATTTTACCATATTTTTTCTGGAAAGCTTTCATTGCGGTGTAACATAGATTTTCTGCCGGAGTATAATAAACTCCAAAATTTAGATGTTCTTCCTGTTTAAATTGAGCACAACGGTCTTTATATAATTGTTCAATACGCTTTGCTAACGCCATGCCCTTTTCTGTTGTATGGTCGCAACCAATAAGAATTTGAAGTGTTTCCGCAAGTCCTAATTGACCAATAACTAATGTACCATGTTTAAGAGCGCTTCTTATTCCTTCTTCTGGCTTATAGCCAAGCATAGTTCCATTTTCATACATAAACTGAGCAGAAGCTGGAGATTGAGAACACATCCATTCATAGCGTTCTTTTAACATATCTCTTGCCTCATGAAGTTTAATATCCAAAAGAGACATAAAATTATCTATAGTATCGCCATCTTTATTTTTAGCTTCCATCGCAAGGAATGGCAATAAAATTGTAACTGGAGCTAAATTACCACGACCATCTTTTGTTTGCGGATTTGTGCCAGGTTCAGCGTTGATATCACTCCCGTTATATGTGCGGCATCCCATTGTGCTAACATATGTATTTGGGTCATTTTTATCATATCCAGCATTTGTAGACCAATCTACATTGACATAATTAGGATACAATCTTTGCGCAGTTGATTTTAGAGCTAACTTAAACAAGTCGTAGTTAGGATCTCCTGGTTTTCTATTAACGCCTTTCATACACTGGAAAATTCCACAAGGGAAAATAGAAGTTTTATGTAATCTACCAAGGCCTTCAATAGAAACATTTAAAATTTCTTCAGTAACCATTCTGCCTTCTGGAAGTGCGCATGTACCATAGTTAATACTGGTGAATGGTAGCTGATTACCAGAGCGTGACTGAAGTGTATTTAAATTATGATACATACCTTCAACTGCTTGATGAATTTCGCGTTTTGTCATTTCCAATGCATAGTCCCAAGCATCAGGGTGTAAGCTTTGAAATTCTATATCATCAAAATGAATTAATCCATCAGGATGCTTGGGGTCATTATCAAGCCATTTATCAAAACGATTAGTTTTGTATTCAGATAAATGTTCTACATAAGTAAGACCATCACGCAAATGTTTCTTAAAACTCTTTCTCACATATGGCACCATAGTCCAGTCAATATGGCTGGCACTAACGCCACCAAACTGCTGTAAAGATTGTAGCTGGAAAATTACTGCAACAAGCTGGAATGCGGTATTCACAGAATTGGCTGCGCGCACATCTGTTTGACGAGTATTAAACCCTTCTGCTAATAGCTTGTCAAAAGGAATTGTTAAACAGTTATGCATACCAACAGCATAGCTATCTAAGTCATGAATATAAATATAATTATTAAGATGATTATTACGAGACATTTCAGACATGCAATAATCTAGCGCGAATTTTTTAGTTAAAGCTCTATTGGCCTCTCCCATACGACCACCAAAAGAATACTCATCAACATTAGCATTTTGATTTTGAACATCACTTGCATCAAGTTTTCGCGCAACCTCTTGCATAAATTTAGTGTTATGTTCTCTAACCTTTGTGCGCTCATAGCGATATTGAATATATGCACGGGCGACATCTTTTCTGCGACAGCTCATAAGGCCTTGTTCAACCAAATCTTGAATTTCTTCTACTGAAAGTTCATGGTCACTTTTCATTGCTTGAGAATATACATAGGTAGCAATATTTGATGCTTTTGATTTAGCATATTCATCAATCTTACCATCAACTTCTTCAAATGCGGCTAATACCGCATTTTCAATTTTAGCTCGGTTAAACTCTACGACAGAGCCATCTCTTTTAATAATTAACAACATATCGTTTCCTCCTAAGTATTTATATATGTTAAGGAGTCATAGCGACTCAAATATATATAACTTTTAAGTTATATATTTTATTTACTTTTGACCTTTTTAATAATAGACATTAAATAAATAAGAATTGTTTGATTATCAGCATATTCTCCATTTACTATAACCCAATAGCCAACTTGAGTTTTTATATTTTTTAATCTTTCTTCAGAAAAATCTTCATTATCTGTTTTATATCTTCTAAATATTTCCTCTATATCACAGTTATTTTCTTCTCTTTCTAACTGCCGAATTAACCTAATATTATCCGGTGCCACTAAATGGATAACTGTTAAATCAATTTGAGGATTTTTTAGCAAGCTCTCAATACCAGTTAAATTAAATACTCCTATATTGATTTCATCGGGGTCTAAATCACTTAATCGGGTGCCATATCTCCACCCTCTAAACATGCAACTTTCAAGGAAATTTTGAGAAAGGAATTGATCATCGGTTAAAAAATGGTAGTTAACATCATCTTCTTCTCCAAATCGCGCTGGGCGAGTGGTGCAAGAAATTATTTCATGCACCCCTCCCATTTCACAAATTCTTCTTAACCAATAATCTTTTCCGCTTCCAGATTTTCCAATTAAGGCAATTATTTTAATCTTCTTCATCATATTCTCCTTGCGCTCTTGTTGATTGTAGTTTTATTTCGCTACCATCTTTTGATATTTCTGATATCTTATATAATTGATGCGCCATTCCAGTATTAGTATATTTCTTAGGAATGAATGTATCTTCCATTCTAACGCCTTGAACCACAATCATATTGCCACGGTTAAACCAGCTTTTTTCAATAACGTGTTTAACTCCATCTGCGCCAAGAGCAGAAATTTGTTTATCAAATAATGCAAAATATTCTTTTCTAAATTTTACATCAACTACACCACTTGTTGTTAATAAAGTGACAGTAGATCTAATTTTATCTTTTGCAATGCAAGTGCCGCAAATAGTATGAAGTTGGAACTTCTTAATTGTATGCCCGTTCTTAGTTCTAATGACACTTGTGACTATTGGAGTTTCTGGTAAATCATTAAAATTAGAATAACCATATTTTTTTGTATCTAATTTTGCCAGTTCATGTTCATGATAATAGAAACATAAAACTTCCATTTCCCAGCTTGATAAAGACCCACTAGCATATTTAGTCCAGTCTTCAATAAAAATTTTGTCATTAAGATTCTGAAGAATTAATTCTTTATTTTCAGAAATCCACTGTCTAAAAATGTTCATCCAATTTTGATAAATTTTTTCCCAGTTTTTTACAGGAATCTTATTATTTCCAACGATTAAATCTTCATAGTTCATCTCTACTAAGAAATTAATGGCACGTTCTGTTAAATTGTAATAATTCTTATCTGCGCCACTGCACACTTTCTTTAAATATCTGTTAAATTCAAATACCCTGCGCGCAGACACTTGTTGAGAAGTCTCTTCTGGCAATAAATTATATTTTATTAACCCAGGAAGATTTTGAAGAGTAATACGCTTTTTCTTATCGCAAGTATCCCAAAGATACCATGCCATAACGAATTTTCTATCTTCCATGGTATCAAAAGCGCCACCTTTAATCAAACTAATCATAGCTTGTTTATTTGGTTTTACTTTAATTAAGAAATCTTTTGGTGAGGTATATGGACGATTTTTAATTGTATTCTCAATTACATCATCGCCAACATTTAACATACTTTTTAATCCAAAAAGAATTTGATTATTTTCAATATCTGGCTCAAATCCAAGAGCAGATTTATTAATATCAACAAGACTAACCTTAATACCTTCACTCATGATATCACCAAGAGCCTTTGCCATCTTTTTATAGTCTGTTGAACCGCCACCAATAGAACCACTATTTACTGTTAAACATGCAGTATTCCAATAAATAGGATTAAATTTTGTTCCGATATAAGCTGTTTGATAGCCAATAAATGAATAAGCTAACGCATGAATAATTGAGAATGAATATCCCATCTGCGGACCGACGCCGTATTGCCATACATATCGGCCTAATGCTGGTGATTTAGCTCTTGTTAATACTTGTTCTCTTAGCGCAGGAATTTTACTCATTTGCTTTTTACCTACAATTTTTCTTGCGCTATTTGCTTCGGCTAAGCCAAAACTGCAAATATTCTCATCCATTAACATTCTCATTAACTGCTCTTGGCTGGGTGGAACACCATAAGAAGATAAGAAGTACGGCTCTAATGTCTTCTGCTCTTCTGGAGTTAACCCAGCCTGGCGCATTTCTGCATACCATAAGCCGATATTCTTCTTATATCTGACATATTTATCCATTGGCGTTTCAGCTCCGCGTTCTGCTGTCATAAGACGCATAAGGCCATTCGCGTCTGCCAACTCAAGAATAGTTTTAGGCTGAATCTTTTTTGCGGCCTGCGCGCCAACCATTGAATCAAACTGGAATATATTAATAACAGTTCCATTTTCAATAGCATCCCAAGCTGGTTTATAATCCAATGGAATTACTTCTGGATGAAAATATTTATCATAAATTTGTCTTAAAGTTAAATCAGATTCAATTTCGCCATTTTTCTGTAATAAATTAATTGTTTCAACTAATTTATCTTGAACATCCGTTACTAAGAAATCAAACTTTGTCATTCCCATACTTTCACACATGTGAAGATCAAATTGAGTAATAATATCACCACCCGGAGTTTTCATGAATGCGCCAAACTCATAAGGATCTTCGTCAAAGAAAATAACTCCAGAAGCATGAGAGCCTCTTTGTTTAATCAGTCCTTGAATACCTAACATGATATCAATTAATCCCGGATAATTATTTACTTCATTAACAAATTGAATAATTGGCTGGCGTTCTTTTTCAACATTACCATACATAACATCTTCAAGAGGCCATACGAATCCTCTTTCAGAAGGTACTAATGAAGATAAATATTGCGCTTGGTCAACATCAATTCCATTTGGATATTCCTCAGATCTATATCCTCTACAAGCAGTTAAAATTGCGCTTTTGGTAGATTCTGTGCCATATGTAGCAATAAGAGTACATCCAAGATTTTGACGAGCTAAATCATCAACATCTGGATTAAAATGCTGACCACGCTCTTCTTTAATTTTTTCAATAATCATTGGACGTTTAGATGGACATAAATCAATATCAATATCACCTAATTCAATTCTTTCTTTATTTAAATATCTGAAGAAAGGTAAATTCCATTTAATAGGGTCAAGCTGAGTTACGCCTAATAAATAATGATTTAAACCTGAACAAGAAGAACCACGACCTGCACCAACCATACTGCCGCAATCCCAGAACATATTAATATAATGTTGAAGCGTTACAGGATAACAGAACATATTGGTTTCAAGTTTTTCTCCAATAGTTCGCTTGATGTCTGCTTCTTCTTCCAATCTACTTAAATATGTATCATTATCTTTATTCAATTCTTTTAATTTTTCTAAGCATTGATTAACCCAATATCTTTCATAAATATCATCTGAATTTCTCATTTGTTTAAGAATTGGAAAATTATTTAATGAATTGTCTTCATATTTTGTATAATTCTTAACTTCTACTCTTGGAATTTGTTGCTTATGTTGAATTGAATAATTCTCAATTTTATTATAAATCTCCATTGAATTTTCACATAATGATTCATAATTTAATTGAGTTGGCTCTAAATGTTTTCTAATATCTTCTTCTGATTGCAAATATGCATATTCATAAAATGATGCAACTTCTCTTTCGCCATCTTTTGAATTAAGATATGCTTCATGAACATATCTATCTTCCTTTTTTAAATAATGCGCATCAGTTCCAATAACAATTTTTCTATTATATGCTTTTGCTATTGAAATCATTCTATTGTTTACAGCTACCTGTTCCGCAGACATGCCAGGAGCGATTTCATAATAAAAATCATCTCCAAACAAATTAATACAGAACATTGTAAAATCATTAATATGTTGTTTGATATTGTTTACTGGTAGTCCCGCTTTTTCAGCTTTAACTAACTCTAAAATCGTTGAAGATAATTCACCGCCAATACAAGCACTTGTCGCTATTAAATGACCTTTACCATACTTATTAATTATATGTTCAAGCTCTGAATAAAGAGTTGGAACACGTTCCAAACCTCTATCCATATAACTTTGCATCCAAGCTGTTGAAGATAATTCTCTTAACATTCTCCAGCCAATTTTATCTTTACTAATTAAAATAAAATGATAATATTTTTGATTTTTATCTCTTGTTTCTGTAAGATAAATCTCATTTCCAATAGCAATTTTAAAATTTGGATTTGTTTTTTGAATTTCTTGCGCGTAAAGATTGATTTCTGGCGCACCTGCTAATGTTTCGTGGTCAGTCAATGCAATACCAGAAAGACCGAGCTCAATTGCTCGGTTAATCAAATCTTTTGGTTTATTAATACTATCAATAATTCTAAAATTACTATAATGTGAATGGCTATGCACTTCAAAACGAGGAATCATATTTCACCTCTTTCTTTATATTATTATATCATATTTTATTATATTAGTCAACGGTTATTTCCTAACTATAACCAGTTTCTCTTTTGCTCTTGTTACTGCCGTATATAGCCAGCGTTTATGCTCATCTCCACGAGGAAAATCTTCTTCAAAGACTAGAACTTTATCATATTCTGAACCTTGAGACTTATGTGCGGTGATTGCATATCCATAATCAAATTCGTGTGGCCTCATATTTTTCGGAATCTTTCTAAAATTATCTTTATTTATTGTTGGTTCCCATTGAGTAAATAATTTATAATCCATACTAATTTGATTAAATACCCCATCTCCAGATATAATTTGTGGAGAATTATCATCGTAATGGTCTGGAACAAAATCAGCAAACATTAATGTAGGTACCTGTTTCTTGATTTGCCAAGGTGCATTTCTGTTTTCTTCATAAACGATATTGCTAAGATAACCAGTTAATCCATTAACCAAAACATCTCCAAGAGGAGTAATAACGCCCCAATCGTTGCGCAAACATATCACCTTATCTCCTTCTAATGGAGTTTTAGGATGCTCGCCAAAGATATAAGAGCGCATCAAATCATTATAATAATGTCTAGTTGCGTTTTTAGCTACAATAATTTGATCTGCCCATTGAAGCATTCCACTCACTAAATCTGTTTTATCAATGATTTGAACTTCTTTTCCTTTGAATTTAGGTAATGATTTCCCTGCTCGAATATCCATAGATACTCGGATAATTTCTGATTCTTGCGCCTGGCGCATAATCTCATCTAAGAAGATATGCGGTTTTTGCAGAACGCCATTATCATCTGTTAATGGCGGTAACTGACCAGGGTCACCTAGCGCAATTACATAAATATTATGACTTAATAATAATTCCCACATATCTTTTGGTAGCATTGATACTTCATCCACTACAATTATTTTATATGGATATTCAAGGGGTCTTTTGGGTATATGAAAAAATGTACCATCAGCACGAGGATAAGATTGATAAAGTAATTTATGTGCTGTCATTGCATTCAAGTTGCCTTTTTCTTTTAAAACTAAGGCGGCTTTTCCTGTGTATGCAATAAAACAAACATCACATGGCGCGATGCCCAATGCTTGAATTATAAATTTCACAAGTGTGCTTTTGCCTGATCCGGCATAGCCCGATATGCAAGTATAAGACTTGTGCTGTTTATATCTTTCTATTGCTATGTCTAATCCTATTTTTTGTTTTTCCGTTAAAATTATATCTTCCATATATCATCACCCTTTTATATATTATATCATATTTTATTAAAAAAGACAAAAAAGAGGAATTAATCCTCTGTTGTTGTATTTACAGTATATTTATTTGTGGTAATTATATTGCTTTGATATGTGCATGGTTTCCCCGTGCGTGCGCAGTCGCCGCAAGGAAGTCTATGCCAACAAAACTCATAATAAGGAGGATAGATGCTCCACCATCCACTACTGTATGGTTCTGTGGTTTTACTGTCTTCAATTCCAGTCCAATCACCAGTTCCTGAACCAAATCCATATTTTGTTTCATTACTCATAATTTACCTCCAAAAATTTCTAAACGCTTTTTTATTTACATTTTCGGCATTTTCGCTCACTGCCGGCCGG
>Ga0247610_10003074_pt1 | contig 18664 bp, 17 predicted proteins | sample 174DNAGHGhighgp2_FD_193483 | JGI IMG/M metagenome (GOLD analysis project Ga0247610, IMG submission 193483) | Sheep rumen microbial communities from Palmerston North, Manawatu-Wanganui, New Zealand - 1742 DNA GHGhigh gp2 | ecosystem: Host-associated > Mammals > Digestive system > Stomach > Rumen...
CATGATCTGCCCCAGCTCCTGCTCTGTAGCAGGTTTCATCAGATAGTCGAAAGCCTCCCGGCGAATGGCATCCAGCAGGTATTTGTCATGTCCCGTATAGAACACCACCTTTGTCTCCGGCTTTACTTCGTTGCGTATCAGCGTACAGAATTCAAGTCCTGACATCGAAGGCAACTCCACGTCGACAAAAATAAGGTCAGGATCCATTTCTATCACCTCCCTGACTGCTGTCTCCGCATCTGTCGCTTTTCCTATTACCTTTACCGAATAGTTGTTTTCCAACATGCGAGCCAACACCTCGATGGCCTCAAGGTTGTCATCTATGATATATGCACTGACCAGTTTCTGATTTGACATAATTGTTGAAGTTTGGTGCAAAAATACGAAAAAAAAGTGAAACACCTCTCTATCCATGACAGAAGATAATTGCAAAACCTAAGACGAAAAGCCCTTTTGTCACGCAAAAAAGTCGTCTTAGGTAGCTGATTTATCAACTCATCGGTAAAATTCGGCATCAAACGATGGTGTAACTATAATGATCTGGCAGCAACAGCCATGAGCAGCACCCTTTCTCTCCCTCCAACAGTCTGTTACCGATACCGAATTGGATAGACGAATGGTTATGCTCATTAAGCATCTGAATAGTCTGACGAACCACCTTGATACCTGTCTGTGCCTTATTACTTAAATCACTTTTCAATCCACCGCCATTATCCACCACTTCCACCAGTGTACACTCATCCTTCCTGCTGACACGGATGGTCAGCCGGCGCAACTGTCCCTCTTGCAGTCTGAGGGAACGCAGTCCGTGTTTGATGGCGTTTTCCACGAAAATCTGTATGGTCATGGCAGGCAGTTTGACTTGCGAGGTATCGATACCATCACTTATCACCTTCTCATAATGGAAAGTGTCCCCCATCTGCTGTCCCTCTATCGTGACATAGTAGTCGACAAAGGCAAGTTCCTCAGCTAATGTGGTCTCCAGCGTGTCAGCCATGGCAAGTCCTCTACGCAACAGTTGCGTCAATGCGTTGAAGTCGACCGCCTTCCCATCCATCTGTGCAAGCATCTCATGGTTCAGCGCATTATAGATGAAATGCGGAGAGATACGGTTACGGGTATTCTTCAGTCGTGTTTCTATCAGCTGCTGTCTGAGTTCAAGAGCCTGCATACGACCTTTCCTGCGGTGCATCAGATAAAGGACAAAGAGCAAGATGGCAGTCAGCAGTGCTGTCACAAACAGCACCCAGGCAAGCCTGTTCGTCATCTTACTATGCTCTATCTCCTGCTGTTGTTCCAAGAGTCGCTTGTCGTGCTCATATTCCATCAGACGGGTACTGAGCTGCATCCTCACATTCGCTGTCTGGATAGAGTCATTGAGGGCATGAAGCTCTTTGTGTGTCTCATAGGCATTCTGGATATTCCCAGCCTGCGTCCATACCTGCTCCACTACTTTCAGCCGCATCACCTTGGCAGCAGGTATCATTTCCTCAGGAGCTTTCTCTTCCCTTATGATGCGGATAGCATCCGCAGTCCTTCCGTCCAGCAACGCCAGCTCTATTTTTGACGTATTGATATAATATAGCAGTATGGGGAAGTTCACTTTCCGATAGAAGGAGTCCACCTCCTCCAGAATCGGTCTGGCATCATCACCCCGCTTCAGGTTGATCAGTATCTCTGCGATATTGGCACGTGCCGTATAATAGTCCCACGTCTTGTCCGGGTCATCTTTTACCAGCGAAGCAGCTTTCTCAAAACAAGGTAATGCCTCTTGGTATTTATCTTGCAAGTAATAGTCGTTCCCCACATTATTATAATAAATAAACTGGTCCGGCTTCTTCATCTTAGGCAATAACTCTTTGCACTTCGCCCACCATTTGGCACTATTCTCATAGTCCGCCATAAAAGTATATACCGTACTGATTCCCAAGCTGATGGCGATATGACTGTCTGTTGTTGTCTGGAAAGAGTCAGCGACAGCTAATGCCTGCATATAACCTTCTGCGCTGAGGTCGAGCTGTCCCGTCTGGCGATAGAAGTCAGCAATGTCTGTCATAGCAACAACTCTAAGGTCAGGATTCATCCGTTCCTGCTCCATCAAATGGGCTGCCTTCTTCGCATAGACCAGTCCAGAGTCCGGTCGTCCCAGCAATGCAGCGTAATAGACTCCACGCGCCATCATCCACTGGGCACGTAGCAGCTGCATATCCCTGTTCATCCGCTTCTCGTTACGAAGCAGATACTGATGTAGGCGTTCCGTTGTCTGCACAAAGGAGTCAACAGCATACGCTTCATAGAATTTGTTGTTACGTATAGATAGTTCTATATAGATAGAGTCGCTGTCCTTGTCGGAAAGTTCCTGATGGGACATGAATCTCCCGTTTTTCTGGCAAGCGGTGAGTCCGATGATCACCACAAATACTTTGATCCAGTGATAGAAACCTTTCATCTTCCTTTGTCTTTGTTTTTGCAAAGATACGAAAATAATTGGGAAAAAACTAACAAGGTTTTCTTTCTGAAAAAGGAATTATAAAATATTTTCCCTGTTATCATAAATTTTCTCCCTTTTGAATACAATAAAAGTCCTTTTAACCTATATATGGGCTGTCCCCTGTTTTTTTGTTTAGTTTATATTTGTTAATTTTGCAAATAATAAAACTACTACTCTGAAAAGGTTTAATGGCGATTTTGCTATCGAAAAAATGCTTTTAATAATATAAATATTACTATTATGTCACAAAAGAAAACTGTTATCCAAGGCTTAGAGCCAGCAGAGACACCGTATCATAACAATGGTGCTGGTGCAAGTTTCTATTCAAGAGGTGGACGTGCTACTTCCCGAGGTACAGTAGTGTCTGGTATGAATGACAACGTTCAAGAGAGTCCTGTAGTTTCTAGACAGGCAGCTCCTCAACAGGCTAGACCTTCAGCATCAGGTAAGCCTGTTGTAGGTTTCCTATATTCTGTCTCACGTACTGCAGCTGGCGAATATTGGCCATTACACATCGGTCAGAACACAATCGGTCAGAATTCTAATAGTGATATCATGTTGTCTGAGGGCACCGTGTCGTCAGATCATGCTGTCCTAGTCGTTCGAAAGATGAAGAAGCCGGAAAAGGTAATTGCTTCCATTAGTGATGCTCGTTCAACGAACGGAACCATGATAAATGGGGAAAGTTTGGGTTTTTCCGCAGTTGAATGTCATAATGGTGACATTATTACAATTGGAGATAATTACGAGTTATATCTTATTTTAATTGACCCATCAACTTTAGGTCTATCAGTTTCAGAGAATTTTATATCATTGGCAGAAAATGAGGATGCAGAACCTACAGAAATGTCCTTAGAACCTGGGGCGACACGTCCTGGTGAGGAATATCAACCTTATGGTGGTCCGACACCTCCTCCATTTGGTGGCTTTAATTCAGGCGGTACCATCGGATTGGATGGCTCTAGTAACGACAATAGAGGTGGTACCGTGGGTATGTAATGTCAGCATCCTTGAAGATTAAAAAAAATGCAGACAGTTGTTCAACGCCCTAATGATCCATATATCTACCTGTTTGTGATGGGAGAATGGTATTGTTATAACCCATTGGAGCCTCCTTTGGGTAGTGGGGCTATGGGTGACGTGTATCGAGGCTATCGCTGTAAGACAGGGTCGGTTATAGCAGTCAAAAAGGTGAAAGATGCCTATGCTAATAACAAAATGATTCGTGAAAGGGCGCGTCAAGAAGCGTCTTTGGCTTTCCGTCATCCCAATTTGGTTGAAATGATTGGTTATTGTGAATGGTCGCCAGAGTCAGGTCCGATCTTTATTTTAAGTAATTTCGTGCAAGGGGAGGACATTGACAAATATGCGAAGAGTTTTGACAATTCTCCTCAGCGTGTAGAGAAGATTTGCAATGCCATCTGTTCCGTCCTTGATGCTTTGGACTATGTGCATTCACGTGGAGTTGTGCATCGTGATATCAAGCCTTCCAACATTATGATTGAGAATGGGTCGAATGTTCGCTTGATGGATTTGGGCATTGCTCGTATGAACGGTGGAAACAAGTTCTCATCGTTCGGATTCATTGGTACTCCAGAATATTCCGCCCCAGAGCAGGTTCTTAGAGAACAAAATGGAATGAATGTGCAGATAAATGCAACGACAGACATCTATGAGTTGGGAATTACTTTCTATGAGTTGTTAGCGGGAGAGAATCCTATGTCTTGTCAATCTGAGGCTGAGACATTGACCAAACAAATGAAGCACCAGTTGCCTAAGAGCACAAGATACCTAGTAAATTGATGGCTGTTATTTGGAAGGCGACAGAGAAAGAACAGTCGAAACGCTACCAGACTGCTTTAGACTTTAAACAGGCGATACAGAATGCATTGATTCCTGATCCTCCTCTTATGGATATTATCAAAGAATGGATAGAAGACAATGTCGCTTATGTGTCACTGGGTGTTGTCGCATTTCTCGCAATAGTGTTTATATTAGTAATGTTGATATAATCTGATCTTTTTCTATGGAATTAAGGAAATTGCATAAAAATGATGATGATATCTTCGCTGGTTTTGCAGAATCACGAATAGGGGGACGACCAGAGAATCAGGACTCTTATGGCTTTATTGAAACCGAGTTGGGTTTTCTTGTTACTGTTTGTGATGGAATGGGAGGTGGTCCGGGAGGAAAGACGGCTTCCACTATTGCTGTGAACGAGATATTGGCAGGCATCGATGAGGCAAGCAAAGACGAGGAGATTGCCAATATTCTTATCAAGGCGGTTCGTCGTGCCAACATGGCAGTCTTGGAGGCGGCAAGTCAGGACTCAGCCCTTAAAGGAATGGGATGTACGGCTACTGTTTTGCTGATTTCTCAGAAATCAGCATTCTTGGCTTATGTCGGTGACAGTCGAATATACCAGATGAGAGGTAAACGGAAAATCTATCGTACCTTTGACCATTCGATGGTTTTTGATTTGGTAAGGCAAAAAGTGATTACAGAAGAGCAGGCTCGTCTTTCCGCCCAGTCGAACGTGATTACGAGAGCGATCGGCATCAAGGCTGACTTAGAGGTTGATGTGATAGAGCGTCCTTATGAGAAGGGCGATCGCTTCATCCTCTGTACAGATGGAATCCATGGGATTATGCCTGAAAAAGAGTTACTTAAGTTGTTTGGTAACAGGAAAGTAGCCCTTGGTGCTGTGGTTGATGATATTGCCACATACGTAGACAATATGGGGCGTAATTACGGGGGGAAGTACGATAATCTCACTATAGCAATAGTTGAAACAAAGATTAACTCAAAACTAAGAGAAACAATGTCAAAACAAGTAAGATTAACATTACTGATCTTAGCGATTATCTGCCTAATCAGTATCGTGATGAATATTATTCAGGCAACTAGCGGTCAGACCTCTATTGCTACCTCGTCTTCTGACACTACTGTTGTTCAGAAGTTGGATTCTTTTAAGAATGTTGTCAAAGAGCAACAGGATAGTATTCATAAACTCAATAATGAGTTGAAAAAACAAAATACCGAAATCAAAAAATAAATACATATATATTATATGAAAGTATATTCAATTGGTAGAGAGGTGGGTTGTGATATTATCATTAATGATAATAGTGATGTCATCAGCAGAAGACATGCGACTCTCAATGTATCCTCATCAGGAAAGATGACAATAGTAGACTTAAGTCACAACGGTACTTACGTGAATGGTATTCGTATTGCGCAGAATGTGCCAGTTCCAGTGACTCGTAAAGACAATGTGTCATTCGCTCATGTGGCACGACTTGATTGGAGTCTGATTCCTAACACAACAGGTGCTATCATCAAGTGGGTCATTATTGGTGTTGTGGCATTGTTGCTTATCATCGGAGGTGTTTGGGGATATAAGTCATTGACTCATGGAGGTTCCACAGGTGGAGATGCTCCTATTCCTGCTTCCGTTGACTCTACTGCTCTAAAGACTGAGAAAGAGAAGATGGAAGAGCAAGAGAAACAGAAACAAGACTCTATCAAGAAGCATGTTCAAGACTCTTTGAGCAGAGTTTATAAAAAGGATGCAGGTAAAGTTCCTGCAAAGAAAGCAGATACAAAGAAAAACGAACCGAAGAAGACAGAACCCAAAAAGGCAGAACCGAAAGAAGATTCTAATAAGAATCGTATACGTGGATAGAATAACTAAAAACAGATAGAATTATGAAACTATTAAAAATTGGACGAGATCCCTCATGTGATATTGTATTGCATAGTGACAAGGTGAGTTCGCTTCATGCGGAGATTACATTGATGAACAGTGGTGACATCCTATTGGAAGACAAGGGTAGTCATAATGGTACATTTATCCAGAATCAGGCAATAAAACCAGGGAAACCAGTCAACATTCGTAGAGGTGACGCTGTTCGCTTCGGTGATGTGGAACTGATGTGGAGTCAGGTTCCAATGCCGGAGGACAATTCTGCCTATAAGGCAATCTATGGAATTGGTTCTCATTTCAATAATGATATCCAGATATCAGGAGGTACCGTCAGTCGTTATCATGCTACTATCAAGGTGGGGCGTGATAATAAAGTGTATATTGTTGATCATAGTAAGAATGGTACCACCGTTGACGGACAAAAGATAACACCCAATAATCCTTATCGTATTAAGAAAAGCAGTGCGGTAGTCTGTGGGGGTGTCCCAGTCAATTTGAAGACGACACCCATTCAATGGCCAAGTGAGGCGTGGAAGACTATTTTAGGTGCTGTTGCTGCTGTCCTTATTTTGTTTGGTGTCGGCTTCGGTGTGTATAAGATGTTACCTTTGGGGAAAACTAGTATAAAGTCTCTACAGAATGCCACAGCATGTGTCCTCGGTCAGTATTATATTGAGATAAAGTACAAAGACGACCCGTTTGTTGGTCGAATTAAGAATTGGCCAGAAACATGGAAATTTGGCATACCTAAAGGGTCTACAGAATATAAACTAGCATTAGGAACATTGACAGGTGTAGAGATTAGTCCAATTTCGTATACAGGAACAGCATTCTTTATTTCCGAAGATGGGGAATTGGGAACAAATAGGCATATTGCTTGCCCATGGGCGGAACTGAGTAATGACGATAAGGACGCTATACGCCAGACAATGGAGAAGTTCTTGGTAGACAGACAACAATTTCTTGTAAATAATTATTTGGTTCCTGCTATTAATGCTGGAGTCTTAAGTCAAAACGATGCAGTAGCATGGCTGTCACGTGTGCAGAAATCAGAGATTGAATTCTCTGGAAATTTTGAGTATCTTGGTATTGCGCTGACTGGAACAAATATTACATCAATAGCAGATTTACATGCATGTCAAGTAATTGCCGAAAGCGGAGACCCGGAAATAGATGTTGCTATGTTGAGATTAAACTCCAAAAAGACTCCTGAAGACATTGTTAAAGGTGGTTTCTTTGATATAGTGAATGCTCGTACAGATGAGATGTCAATAATTCCTCAAGAAGACGAGTTGACAACTATAGGCTATCCAGTCCAGTTTGGTATTTCATTAGTGGATAAAATTGGTAAGGGAGTAGAGTTGAGTCCTACAGTTCATAGGACTTATATTAGTAAGACACCCAATGAGAACCAATTCCAGATTCAAAGTAATGTGGTGGGAGGACAGAGCGGTTCCCCAATTATAGACAAAGACCATCGGCTGGTGGGAATAGTATGGGGTAGTCACCGGGGAACAGAAGTTGCCTATGGTGCTAACATAAAGTTCTTGAAGGAAATGTATGACAAGTATAAAGCAAGAAAATAATAATTGAATGTATGAAAAAGATTATAGCAATCATATCGCTAGCATTGGGATTAGTCGCCACAGCGAAGGCCATTGTCGTGCAGAAACTCTATCTGAAAGATGGTTCGGTGTTATGTGGTTACATCCAGAAGCAGGATGATAATGGTAACCTGACTTTCCGCTCTGATAGGGCAGAGATATGCCTGAAGGCAAAGGATGCTACTATCAGTAATGAGAAAAATTATACGGTCAGAGATTTGAATGATGCATGGGTAAAATGGGCAGAGGATAATGATGAATTCGAGGGTATTGGTGATCATCGAACCCTGCTTCTTGCTGACGTTACATCCAAGTCGAAGATGGTTACTCGTGTGAAAATTTTAGAGTGCGGCGAGTTCGTGCGTTATCTTGAATTATCGACAAGTACTTACAGTATTCCGTGGAAAGACGTATTGTCGATTAAGGGTGAAAAACGTTGCAAGACGGCATTGTCCGGTATTAACCGTATCTACCAGTTAAAGTCGGGTATGGAATACGAAGGACAGTATGCTGAAGAGAACGATTCTATCCTCACGCTATATCTGAAAGATACAAATGTCCGCCAGTCATTTAAGATTAATGATGTAATCAAGTACACGTTCCGCCCTATCAATCCTAATCAGGACATTTTTGCACAGAGCGAGTTGTTGGATATCGTTAAGACAAAGAATAGTAACGAGACGAAGGGTGTTATTATCGAGCAGAACTATACCAGCAAGAAGGATGTGGAGAATTATTTTCTTATCCAGCAGGAGTCTGGTGCTATCCAGAGCATTAAGCTTTCTGAGATTGTGGAAACTCGTAAGGAGGAGAATCCCAAATATGCTCCACAATTCGACATTCTTCTGAAGGAAGGCGAGGTTGTCATTAACCGCCAGGAGGTCGTAATAGTTAAGGTTAAAGAGAGCAATGACAAGATTGTGCTCGACAGCATTAGTGAGAAGGTCGTCATTGCCCATGATCCTAACAACAGTACCAAGGTAACGGTGGAATATCACAGCCCATTAGGTGCCAATGTGGAGGCATATCAGTTGGTTAAGGTATCCAAGTCTGAGGATAAAAAGACGAAGAAAGAAATCTATAGTTTCAGTTATAAGGATTTAGTCAACGCAGTCTATCGTCCTAAAAATCTGGAGACGAGTGTTAACAATACCACAAAAGCCGAGTATATCGTTGGTGGTCAAGGACTCTATACGCTCTATGATGCTAAACAAAGAAAGGCTATACCTTTTATAATTAAATAGAAGAATCTATGACGTTAAGGGAAGTAACGATTGGCAGGGATAAGAATAGTGACATCTATTTGGACGACAGGTGTGCTTATGCCAGTAATCATCATGGTACCATCTATTATGATGGTAATCAATTGATGTTTCGCGATAACAGCAGTAACGGTACGATGATAAATAATATTATGGTTAAGCGTCGTGCAGTACCCATCCGTCGTGGAGATATTATTATGATCGCTGGTCGTTACCAACTTAATTGGAATCAGATAAACACTTTCTTCCCCCCGACGGAAAATGGTAATATACATAGGGGGACGGAGTATGAGACACCCGTTCAGCAGGCATTGAGGGCCGCATCCTCACCCGATGTGAATCTGTCTAAATGGAACTGGGGCGCATTTTGTCTTTCTGGTATCTGGGGCATATTCAATGGATGCTGGTGGATAATCTTGGTTAACCTGTTTTGCTGGTGGCTTGGTCCTATTCCTAATATTATCTTTGGAATCTACGGAACAAGATGGGCTTGGGAAAACAAGAGTTGGTCAAGTGTCCAGGAATTTGAGCAGACTCAAGCCAGTTGGGCTATGTGGGGGATTATCATATTCTGCGGAAGTGTTGCGTTCAGTGTGTTGTTTATAATGTTCATAGTGGCTGCTTCCATGAAATAATAGTAAAGATGATTACCTCATTCACATCCAGTATCATCCCGCTCCAAGGAGTTGCCAACTCCATGCAGGGAGGTCGTCCCGAGAATCAGGATGACGGGGGCTTCATTGACACACCATTGGGTTTCCTGCTGGTAGTGTGTGACGGTATGGGTGGGGGACCTGGTGGAAAAACGGCTTCTGGCATTGTGAAAACTGAGTTGATGGCTTCCCTTCGAGAAAGCAATCCACAAGCGTCTCGAATAGAGGCGATGAAAAAAGCAGTCAGTATAGCCAATGATGCACTTTATCGGAAGATGGAGGAGGTTCCTGCTTTAGTGGGTATGGGGTCGACCTTGGTTGCCATTCTGATCAACCAACAGTCCGCAATCATTGCCCACTTGGGTGACAGCCGCTGCTATCGAGTCAGCCATGGTCGTATAGTACATCGTACCAAAGACCATTCCTTGGTGGGCGAGTTAGTACGCAACAAGGCATTGACAGAGGAACAGGCGCGAGTCTCTCCGCAGTCGAATGTGATTACACGTGGTTTGGGAAGTACTAATAACCATGTGCCAGAAATAGAGGAAGTTCCTTATTGTAAGGGTGATCGCTTCTTTCTTTGTACGGACGGTGTGTGGGGCATCATGCCCCATGAGGAATTGGCTCAGCGGTTGACCTCACAACAATCTCTGTCGTCTTTAGTCAGCAATCTGTCGGCTGAGATTGACAATAGAGGGTTTGCTGCTGGGGGCAATCATGATAACCATACGTTGGCAGTTGTGGAAATGAATGTGGATTCAATATTGAAAGATAAGATGAGCAAAATCATGAAAGTTATCCTCAGTGTGTTAGGGTCTTTATTGGTGTTGAGTTTGTTCTTCAATATCGTACTCTTCAATTTTGGCTCTTCGAATAGTTCTCTTCAGGATGAGGTCACGGAGTTAGAAAAGAAAAACAGGGAGTTGGTATCGAAGATGAGTCTCTATGAGGACGTGAAGAATTCAGGCACGAAGGATCTGATCACTCAGTTAGAAATATTGCAGTATGAGAAAGAACTGCTTAGTGAGAAACAGAAAGAGTTGATTGACAAGGTGGATTCACTGGAACGATTAGTCTTTGCCTCAGTAACAGGTACACAGGCAAAAACGGAGTCTGCCAAGCCTACTGCCCAACCTTCCTCTGCTACACCGCAACAGATTGTTCAAAAGATATTGAACTTGTTTAAGGCGATGGAGGAGGCAAAAGCAGATGATTGGAAAGAAGCAGCCAAAAAGAAGGCGCAGTATCGACAGCAAATCATCGAGCAGTTACTGGTATTGGACAAGAAGACAAGCGGAAAGTTCAGTTCTACCATTGAGGGAATCAATCGTGAGTTACAGCATCCTTCTCGCTTGACAGATAAGGTGGATAAGAACAAAGCAAATAAGACCAAGGAGGAGTATGTGTCCACACCTCCTGCAAGGAAAAAGATACAACAACTATCCAATAAGGTACAAGATATACAGAAAAAGTTAAAGTAAATAGTTTAAATGGCAATTATAAGATTACAGGGAGAAGCGGAAAAACGAAAGGGGATCTACTATCAGTTAGACTCCTCTGCCGAACCTATCGGTGTTGGAGGCATGGGACAGGTGTTTAAAGGCATTTGTGTGGATGAACGTACTAGTGCAACCCGTCCCGTCGCCATTAAGTTTATGTACGACGACCTTCCTCCCCATGCGATAGAACGTGCCCGTCGTGAGGCTTCCATCCAGTTGCGCAACGATAACCTGGTGGAGATGCTAGGTTTTATCGAGATTAAGGAGCGTACGGCTTTAGGTGATGTCAAAAGCCATTATCATGTGGTTAGTGAACTGCTGACAGGAGTTTCGCTGTCAGACTTGCTGGAGGGAAAGACGAAAGATCGCAATGGTGAAGAGGTTGCCTATGCCGTAAAACTACTGCAGGACTATAAGAACGATTCCGAGCATTTTGCCCGTACTATTGTAATGAATATTCTGTCTGGTTTGATGGCTCTCCATGATGCAGGCTATATCCATCGCGATATCGACCCTTCAAATATCATGATTACTGACGACGGTCATATCAAACTTATAGACTTTGGTATCGCCAAGCAGATGAACACGTTGACCACGAACGACAAAGGACTGACGGTCGCTGGTAAATTTATGGGAAAACCGGAATATGCTGCCCCGGAACTTGCCTTGGGTGATATCCAGCACCAGAATCAGACGACGGATATCTATGCGATGGGCATTTTGCTCTATCAATGTATTGTGGGGCACACTCCGTTTGAAGGACCTCGTCACGAGATTCTTGAGCAGCAACTAAAGACTAAGATTCCTGTCGGGGTTATCAAGAATAAGGCACTGAGAGGTATCATTGCCACTGCATGTGAGAAACGTCAGGATCTGCGCTATCAGACTTCTGCTCAAATGCGTGTGGCACTGGAGACCATGAATGGTTCAGGAGTAGGTTTGAGCACTAGAGCGAAAACAATCATAGCCTCTGTAGCCGCTGCCGTTCTGCTGTTGGTTGGTGTCAGTGTCTATCTCTTTGTCATCACTCCAGAGACCAAGGTGGTTACTAAAAAGGTGGTTGTCCATGAAGGTCCTAAATTGACAGGTATGGCAAAAGTCGCTGACATGATGAAGACTCCTGCAACGGCAAAGGAAGGCTTTGAGCAACTGAAAAAGATGGCGGACGAGAAAAACGCTGACGCTGTCTACCTGATGAGCCGCTTGTATTTCGTGAAATCGTCGAGTGGCGAGTATTATCCTGACAGTATAAAGATGATGCGGAATGTGTTGGTACAGGAGAATTGTATTAAGGACGATCACGAAAAGGCACATCAACTCTTGCTGGAGGTGGTCAAAATCAACGAAAAGGATTATCATGCACTCTTCGAGTTAGGAAGGGATTGTATTGCGGGAAACAACCGCAATTACGACAAAGACCTGACAACAGAGGTGGCGAGAAAAGCGAATGACTATTTCCAGAAGGCACTGAAATATGCGACAGCACAAAAGGATGCTGACTATATAGAGCGCATCAATGAAGAAATAGAAAAAATCAAAGCTATAATATAATGAGAAAAAGCACATTATTAACAATATTAGGTCTGTTGATAGTCTCAATGGCTAAATCACAAACCGTTCAATGGGCGGTCAGACCAACTTCAGCACAGATAGAGAACTATGGCAATCTATTGAAAGTGAAGAAAGCGGGAAAGTGTGGACTCTTCGACCTCAACAATAACGAGATTGTCCCTGTGGCATACGATAGTATCTCTCCTTTCCGTGACGGTATGGCTCTTGTGATGAACAAGGTTGGCGATCAGTTGAGGATAGAAGGTGTTATGTCTGATGGTGATTATGAGTTGATGCCAGTATCTGAACAGGTTTATGCCACTCGCTATATGTTCTTCAGCGAGGGTAAGATGCCAGTGAAAGGTGCTGGTGGTTGGGGCTATCTTGATACTGATGGTAATATGGTCATTCCTTGTCAGTTCCAGATGGCATATCCTTTTAGCGACGGATTTGCGTCTGTCAAAATTGATAATAAAACCTATTATGTCAACCGCAACCTTGAGTATATGCCGATAGAGGTTGGGTGGGGCAATTTGGTGTTCGGCTCTACCTTCTCAGGGCAGGAGGCAGTGGTGTATAGTGGCTATAGTCTGACTCCTAAAGGGTATGTCATCAATCGCCGTGGTCGTGTCGTCAGAAAGTTTAAGACCGACATCAAAGATCTGATGGTTAACAGTTACGATCATTCTGTAGGTAATAAGGAACAGCAGTATCACGAACAAGTACAACAGGCTACTGTGGATAGCCGTTATACAGTTTATCAGGAGAACGGGAAATATGGTTACAAGCGTGATGGTGTCATCGTGTTACCTGCACAGATGGATAAAGCAGAGCCTGTTCGTGGTGAGTTCGCCAGTGTGCAATATAAGGGTCAGAATGGTATTTTGCGAATGATTGACGGCTCTTTCTCCGTTCAGTCTGAGAACAGGAAACTGGAGGTGGTAGGTCAACAGGTAGACAAGGGCTATTTGACATTGGCTATTCCTGAGGCACTGATTGATGCTCCAGTTCGTATGCGAATGATTGATAGTGAAGGGAATGAGATGACAGTCCAGGCATTAAGTACCCAAGGTGAAAATCGTACTTTTGCGTTTCTTCCCGGCAGCGTTCCTACGAAGAGCGGAAAGATGGACTATCAGTTGGAAGTTTGGAATGAGAACCTTATCTTGTGGAAGAATCAGGGTAGTGTCGATTATGCAGTTGTGAAGTCTGTTAGTGTAGGGGAAACTGTAAAAGTCTCAACTCCCAAAGCGACCGCCTCAACCTCCACGTCAAAGACAGGAGCGTCTAACATTTCAAAAGCAAAACCAAAGACTACCCCTACTTCGAATATGCACATTGCCTCTCTTTCTATCTCTGCTCCTAAAGCCGCAGATAAATGGGCTGACCCTTCCCGCAATTTCAATGTGATAGTAAGGGTTAGTAACAGCGGAGACCAGACGGGTAAGGCTAATGTCTCTTTGTTTGTGGATGGTAAAAAGGTAGGTACTAAGAGCAATAATGTGAAGGGACGTAGTAATACCAGTTTCACGTTTGCCGCAGTCACCAATGTGAAAAAAGAAAAGTATGCGAAAGTTCGGGCTACGCTTAGTGATGGTAAGAGTAGTGAGGAAACAATCATTCGTGTATTGCCGAGATAATTCATATTTAGTTTAACTTAATTTTAAAAAGCGATGAAAAAAATCTTTTTGTTAGCAGCCACAGTTATGATGGCAGTGTCAGTCTACGCTCAGGAAGAGCGAGCTGATAATGATGTTGTTGACACTCGAAAGAATGTTGTCTCTCTTGGTGTTACTGCTGGTGGAAACTTCTCGATGATGAGCAAGTATGACCCTGTTGATTTAGGTAAACGTACGGGTATCGGCTTCCAAGGCGGTATAGCTATTAATGCTCATTTCGGACAGCGTCAAGGCGCTGATGCAGGAACGGGTCCTTGTGGTGTTCAGTTGGAAGTACTCTATGGACAGCACAACATCAAGACCGACTTGAATGAGAATATCAAGTTGGGTTATTTAGAAGTACCTGTTCTGTTCAAGTATTATTTCACTCAGGAGTTTAATGTTGAGTTGGGACCCACCTTCGCTTTCCTAATGTCGAAGAAACCTGATGTGCTTGAGGCTCCGTCTACAAAAATCTCTATTGGAGAACTGAAGGGTGGTGATATTCGTGGAACCATTGGTGTCTCTTATCATTCTAAAAAGGGCTTTTTTGCCTCTGCTCGCTATAATTACGGATTCTGTGAATTGGCAGGCAACTTCCCTTGCAAGGTTAGTTACGCCTCCCTTTCCGTAGGTTATTTATTCGATATTTTCAAATTCTAAAATCATACAGTCATGAAAAAGTATATTTCATTAATGGCTATTGCCATTGTCACCGTCTTTGCATCATGCTCTAATGATGATGTAACGATTAGTAGGGGAGTAACTATAAAGGTGAATCCTGCAGGAGTGATCTCTTCTTTCCCAGAGGAGTGGGAGGGTGAGTTAACAACCTTTGATAGTTCTCATAAATTGAGAGTTCGGGTGTTGGCATATGACCAAAACGGTCTTCTTGTGTTGAACGAAAGCAATATACTGCCAAATTACAAGACAGAGATGTCTACTTCTGGTGTTTTAGCTGTAGGGTCCTATACAGTTCTTGCAATAACTGACCTTTATTCTTCTGAGAGTGAATATTGGAAACTTTCAAATGAGAAGAACATCAATACGGCTACTATTTCGGCTGAGTATGTTTCATTGGGCGGAAAAAACCGTCTGTTAGGATTCTGCGCTCAGAAAGTAAACATCACGGAAAATACTCAGAGCGTTACGATATCTCCTACACCAGCAGGCGCTTTGTTACGTATGAGGTATTATAATGTGCTGGCTTTTAATGATGTGAAGTATTTTGGTCTAATGACAAATAGATCAAGTAATGCTATGAGTTTTGACTCTAATGGTAATCCAAATCTCCAACCTTATACCTCACCTGATGGAACATTGGATGTCCTCTGCTCAGTTATTGATGTAGATAATGCAGAAGGCAATAATCTCTATTCCTGGTATTTCTTATTCCCGCAGGAAAACATCTCATTCCAATTCTTATGGGAAGATGCTAATGAGATTGATTATGATATGGGTGATCGCTTTACCATTCCCTCTATTAAGGCTGGTGAGGAATGGCTTCTTGAAGTTGACTGCTATACTGACGAAGTCGCATACCAAAAGTTTACAGGTGCTGAATCACGTCAACTTGAAAGTAAGACTTCAAAAACAGTTCCCACAATGATAAAGAAGGTTGAGCAGGCAAAAATTCCTTCCATGTTCTCTGTAGGTAAGTCTATGAAACTGAAAGATTTGATTCAGAAATAGTAGATATTCTTAGATGATTATTAAAGGCTGCCCTTTATTGAGAGCAGCCTTTATAATTTCAGAATGAAGCGGAAAAAAGAGAATGAAGACAGATTAATAAACTCATGAGTGTTATGAAAATGAAATGTTTATTGGGAGGGATTTTTTTGTTTTCGACAGGTATCCCTTCTTTCTCTCAGAGTGTTAATGATGTAGTGGATTTAGGCTTGAGTGTTAATTGGGCTATCCATAATGTTGGCGCAAATACACCAATGGACTATGGGACTTATCTTGCATGGGGAGAAATGGAGGCGAAGAACAGATATTGGTTTGATACCTATAAATATACGGATGCAGAAGAGTGTGAACAGTGCCTGATGGATCTTGGTGAATCTATCTGTGGCACAGAATATGATATGGCAAGGCAATTATGGAAAGGAAAATGGAGACTCCCTACTAATACTGAGATTATGGAACTCATTAATGACTGTTCTTGGGAGTGGACATCGATAGATGAGATAAATGGCTTTAGGATAACAGGACCTAATGGTAATAGCATATTCCTGCCAGCAGGCGGATATATTAGTAATGACAGGAACGAAGAATTAGGGGTACAATGTTCTTATTGGGGAGGTACAAAAAGTTTTATTCGTAACGCTCATACGTTATTGGCTTTTGTTGACGAAGATAACAACCGTAACTGGATTAGATGTTGGGGAGACTATCGTCCTATGGGGAGGCTAGTCCGCCCAGTTCTCGATAAGCAGTGACGGTAGATTTCATTCTTTTTCTCTCATTTGGTATGTAGACACTATCGTATCCACCCTGTCCCATAACAGCCTGAGCAGTTGGTGTGGTAGTGGCCACCGGGTCGACGCCTGCCACACTCATGGCAGAAAAAGAACTTGCTACCAGGTGAATAAAGGTATCTCTCAACTCTGCCCGTCCCATGACAGGCAAGACAACGCTGGGCAGAGTTGTAGCCACCCCCATAGTTGGGAACATAATAGCCACCCCCATAGTAAGGGACGCCGTAGTTGGGGACAGTTGCGGCAGCCTCAGGTGTCATGTACACCGCTGCCGTCTGATTGGCAAACAGGGTGACGCATCCTTGCACATAAGGAGACCATAAAATCCGGATTCCTTGTCCTTGGTAGTCATAGAAAGTACCATTCCAACTCGCCAGACCAATGTTCAGGTCTCCCACAAGAACGTGGTCGGAGAACATCGAGAAAGTACATGCTTGTGGTAGTGTAGTGCTGATATACTGATAGTATGTGGCACTATATAACAATTGTTGTGCGTAAGTCATTCCGCTATTCAGAAGGAAGACTATTGTCAGAAGGGATTTTGCTAAACGTTTCATAGGCTTACTTGTTTATAGTGAAATTTATGGGATTCATCTCCTCCTTGCTCCTTTGCACCTGTTCTGTCATCTTGTGGTAGACAAACTTGTGCAACTTGACACAGAAATAGATGAGTATGAGAAAGGCAAAGCCTCCAACGGTGTCATTGACCATCCCACTCATCGCTAACGAGTCGTAGACACCATGGGCAACGACGGGGAAAAGAAGGATGCTGATCTTTGTACGTGGAGAACGGTCTACAAAATGATAGATGGAATAGTAATAGCCCATCAATACGGCATAGGCATAATGCCCCGGTACAGCAAGCAGGGCACGTACGACAGCGGTTGTCACCCATTGATCTCCTCCTTCTATCAGGTAGCCGATATTCTCCATGGCGGCAAAGCCTAATCCTATTGACACGGCATATACGACACCGTCGAAGTGTTCGTCAAAATAGGGATTACGGCGCAGAATGAGCCACAGGCAGAACAATTTGGAAAGTTCTTCTGGTAATGCCGCCACGCCAAATGCCATTAAGGTGGTTCCGAACAGTGACGTTGGTTGCCCCTCCCCGAAAAGCAAGTATTGCAGTCCCGTCTCTAAAATACCTACAGGCACAACAATGCCAATACCATACCATACAGCCTTGACGAGTAGTCGGGTAGGCTCTTTCTGTGGATCTTTCTTCCAGATATAGAACCATAACAAGGCTGCTGGCAATACCGCTGCTATCAATAAGAGGATGATTTTCATTGCTCATTTGATTTACAATGGCAAATATACTAAAAATAATCGTGATGTGTAATGAAATTATAATAGAAAAATCTAACTTACATTTCTTTTAAGCAGAGGATGCGATAAATTTTCTCCCTCTTATAGACGATTTTTTCTGTTTGGCGACGATGGATCCTTGTTATCGTCAATCTGTGAAACACTGGTGGTGCCTATGAGTCTGCACCCTATTCCTTTGGAGCATTATTGGGCATTTGCAGAGCCGCAGTTTGCCATCGCTGGCAACAGACACATCACACACGATGTCGTGGAACAAGTTTACAACCTTTTCTATGGAGTAACTGCCAATGTGCAGCGTATCATGAACATGTCTTAGCCTGAAATACGTTGACTCCTGCCAAGCCTCTTAAGAGTTAAAAAGAGTTATGAGAAAAGGTCAACGTTTTGCACGCGCTTTCAAGCGTGCCGTCGCAGTGGAATACCTGCAA
>Ga0247610_10003076_pt1 | contig 18656 bp, 21 predicted proteins | sample 174DNAGHGhighgp2_FD_193483 | JGI IMG/M metagenome (GOLD analysis project Ga0247610, IMG submission 193483) | Sheep rumen microbial communities from Palmerston North, Manawatu-Wanganui, New Zealand - 1742 DNA GHGhigh gp2 | ecosystem: Host-associated > Mammals > Digestive system > Stomach > Rumen...
AGTAAATATCTGATAAACAACCAAATAGGAAACACGAAAATATTTTGTGAAATCTTAAAAAATCCTACTTTAACAGACTCATAATCTGGAGGTCCCAGGTTCAAGCCCTGGCTGGTCCACGATGGAAATCAAGCGGTTACGTCAAACGTAGCCGCTTTTTCTTTATCCTTTGTGAAATTCATGTGAAATTCGTGGAGAAAAAGTTGATAGGTGAAATTCAGTTGAGTATCTTTAACTATCATACTTTGGTAGAGTATGAAAATCATACTCGAGTTTGTATCTACAACCTATCCAATCTGGAAACTATAAGTTCTTCATACGCTTGTTTCTGGTCATCACTGAGGAAGGAATCTTTTATGAGCTGTTGCCATTTTGGAAACACCTTTTGAAGCCCTGCAACGAGACGCTGTACGACATTTTCTTCCAGTCCCATTGTCTTTGCGGCATTCTGGAAGTCTGCCAAACGGAGTTTTGTTTTCTTTCCCGCAAGAGTAAGTGCCAATTCATCTTTGTCCTTGGGATTTGCTATGGCTACATTGAGGAGGTCATAAGCTGGCGTCAGTTGATAGTCCTCTGCAGGTCGGTAAAGCGAGAAGTTCTTCAAGTGCATGTCGTTGTTGCCTGTGACAAAGCAGAAAAGCAGTAATTGCATATAGTTCGTGAGGTCGAGTTTGGGTGTGTTGCTGTACTGCAAGATTGTCTTGGCAATCTGTTCATGTGAGCCTTTGTACTTATACTCTGTAGGGTGCAATGTGAGTTGACACATATCCTCCATGTCTATCTTCTCGCCATTCTCGGTTCGGTCAATACGCTTTGTGATGTACCCAAGTTTTCCATCAGCTAAACGGATAAGACTATGAGGCACAACACTAATCTTTGCTGCTTCTGCAAGGTGCATCGTCAAATCCTCATTTTCGGGCAACTGATCATAACTCTCCGTTTGTGGCTTGAAGATATAATCTCCCCAAAGTCCTACGATAGTCAGTCGGCTACAGCCATCGTGTTTGTCGAGGTTCAGAGACAATTTGGGTTGTACGCCTGTCAGAGATGTCTGAGCACGAATTACCTGCTCGGCTAATTGGTCGAGCTCTTCGTGTTTGTACTCCAGCAATGGCACATCCTTTGTTCCAAAGAATTTTCGGGCACATCTTGGATGAAAGTCCTTCTGACCTTCTTCCAATTCCTTATAACAGTATAGGCATTTACACATTGTCGCCTCCCTCCTTGTTTATTGGTACTACACTGACAGAACCGATACACTCCTTACAGCATAACAATAATAGCGACATACGGTCAAGAATGCTGATGTCGGTATTGCGAAGTGCCACATCAAGCAGCCATCCTTCTGGTATCAACCCGTCAAAGAACGGAAACAGTACAGGACTTACGAATGTCTCCTTTTGTAATGGGAGTGTCAAACTTACAGGTTGCGCATCTACACGTGAGAGATACACTTCATCATAACAAAAACGGTATTCGCCACCAACTTCTGTCAAGATGCCTGCAAGGACATCCTTTCGATATATCTCTGCTTGTCTCATTGCTTTTTAGTTGCTGTAAGTTCGTAGTTAAACAAATCAAGTAGCTGGTTGACCTTATCCATTCTTAACGTCGGCTTCCCCTGTTCCAGATTGCGTACAAAGCACAAGCCTACGCCAGATTTCATTGCAAGGTCTTCTTGTGTAAGACCATATTCCTTGCGCAAATCCTTTACCACCTTTGATAACTTTGTCTTTTCCATATAAATTATATTATTTCGAATGCAAAATTACCACATTATTTGCAAACTACATGCTTTCTGATATAAAAAATGCAATGTTTAACATTTTTATATGTTTTCTGCTATAGTTCCATAGTGACGGAAGCAGCAAGAAAATATGGAAACCCTAAACAGACAATCTTAACGACTGTCATTTGCATAGCAGGCCAATTCTCCTCCTGCTTCTGTCGCTCCTCGTTGATGCCGATGGCACCCATGGCCATGTCGGCCTTGCCCGTCTGCATAGCGGGTAAACTAATTATTCCTATGTCCGAAAACGTTAATCCAGTGGTATCTCTGGGTGCTGCACGGCTAAAGGCAGACCCTTCTGCGAGAGGTAGAACATATAGAGGATGACGGGCTTCGTACCTCGGTTCTCACCGTGGTGGATGGTGTTCACCATCTCTACGACGGCCTCGCCCTCATGCACTACCTTCTCCTTGCCGTCCTGTCCGATGATGGTCAGTTCGCCCTGCATCAGCACACCATAGTTAATGACGGGATGATGGTGCCAACCCAGTTTCTGTCCCACGGGGAATTCGTACTTCACAGCCACCAGCTCCGGACGGCCCTGGAGGTAGTCGGGCAGATCCACACCATCCCAACTCTGGCTGGTGCGTATCAGTTCGGTAGATTTCACTGCCGATGCAGGATTTTCGTTTTGTGCATTAGCTTTTTCACAGGCTGTCACAACAGCCACAGTGCCGCAGGTTACAAGGATGGCAGCAAGCATCCAAAGCATGATCTTTTTTTTCATTTGTTTTGTTGTTATTATGTTTGCGAAAGATTTTTTGATACATCTATCTTTTCGATACTCGTTTTAATCTGCAAAATTAGACAAAATCCTGATAATCACAAAATAATGACGGTCAAAAGAGGATTTTTTGTAAATTCTGAAACATTTTTTGCAAATTCTGAAAGTCAAAGAACTATTAGTAACACTGTAACAGTAGTAACAGTAGTTTTTTAGAAATCTTTCCTGCGTACGTATATGCGCAGGTACGCAGGAAGCTTTTTCTTGTTTTCTTCTGTTCCTTCTGTTCCTTTTGTTCCTTCTGTTCCTTTGAGTCACAAAAACGGGTGCACCTAATGACCCTTGCTCGGTTGGATTTGCAATCCAACCGTAATGAGTATAAGCATTTTAAATGCGTAAATATGTTTTGCTTTTCCTGATTATTTATAAGCGCATTGCAAATGCTTATACTCGATACCGTCGGATTACAAATCCGACGGAGCGGGAAAATGGGTGCACCTAATGACCCTTGCTCGGTTGGACTTCCCTTGCTCGGTTGGATTTGCAATCCAACCGTAATGAGTATAAGCATTTTAAATGCGTAAAAATGTTTTTCGCTTCCTGTTTATTTATAAGCGCATTGCAAATGCTTATACTCGATGCCGTCGGATTACAAATCCGACGGAGCGGGTGCACCTGATGTCCCTTGCTCGGTTGGATGTTCCCTTGCTCGGTTGGATTTGCAATCCAACCGTAATGAGTATAAGCATTTTAAATGCGTAAATATGTTTTGCGTTTCCTGATTATTTATAAGCGCATTGCAAATGCTTATACTCGATGCCGTCGGATTACAAATCCGACGGAGCGGGAAAACGGGTGCACCTAATGACCCAAATACATGCACCTGTTTTGCCAAATGGGTGCACCTGTTTCCCCAAATACATGCACCTGTTTTTCGTACATCTTTAATCTTCTATTGTGACAGATGACAGATATGACGGATAATATATAGAAAACTTTCCTGCGTACGTATATGCGCACGTACGCAGGAAGCTTTTTCTTGTTTTTACTGTCACATCCGTCATCTGTCATCTTTAATCTTTAATTTTTCCTGCAAAGATACAACAAACGGGACGGTCCAATCTGACTTTCCGTTCTTTTCGTTCGATTCGTTTCTTTTCGTTCGATTCGTTGTGATAAACCAGAAAAGCGTGTTATTTAATATTCTTTAAGCTGAGGCTGTCAGTTCTCATGAAGATGTCGTATGCCGGGTTGTAGGCAGGCGACTGTATGGACAGCAGGTTAAGAACGGAGTGGAAGATATAGTGTTGTTCGAGAATTGCAGGAAGTTCTCCTTCTGCCGGTTCCTGGGACGTGGCGACAGGTTTATAGGTTCTGAAATCCTTGGAGGTCCATACCAGGAATGGTATCTCATACTGCACCTTGGGTGCCAGGCGCATGGGCAGTCCGTGCATGAACATCTTGTTCTCGCCGAGCGACTCGCCATGGTCGGAAATGAAAATCATGGCACTCTTCCAGTCGGTCATGTCACGCAGGGTGTCGATAAGCCTGCTGAGCAGGTAGTCGGTGTAACGTATAGTGTTGTCGTAGGCATTGACCAGCAGTCCGATGTTCTTCTCGCCCTCTTCAACGTTTTTGGCTACAGGCTTGTAGAACTCGAACTCCTTAGGATACTTGTCGGCGTAATTCGGTCCGTGGCTTGTGCTGGTGTGGAGCACTATGAGCACCTTGTTCTTTGGGCTTGACGCTATTCGTTCCCGAAGTCCTCGGAAGAGGATGGCATCATATTTCCTCTCTTCGTCGGGATACATCTTGGCCAACTCGTCGTCGGTCAGATATTCGTCGATATGGATGGGCGGTTCACCCCAGTTTGACGTACGCCACGACACATCGACACCCGTCCGGAAGGCATAGTTGGGCAGCACTTCGTAGAGGTCGTCCGAGTTCTTGGGCTCAAGGATAGCCTTGGTGCCGGCTGTGGTATAGGTGGCACACGATGTAGCTTCATACACCTTCAGCCCCTCCTGTGCAGCCAGTAGCGTATTGGTGTCGCGCCCGTAGCCGTATAGCTGGAAGTTAGCTTTGCGTGCCGACTCGCCGATGACGAGCACTACCACAGCTTTCTCCTTGTCTGTAATGTAGCCGTCGGGCAGTTTGATCTCTTCCGCCTGTTTGTCTTGGCTGAAGCTGAAGACACGCACCGTGTTTGCCAGATAGGACCATGGCTGCAGAAGTCCACCCAGCTCGGTGTCGTGCTGACCAATCCACAGAGTCTTGCCGATGTTGGCCAGCGCTACAACGAGTACAATGGCAATTGAGCATCCGCAATTGATAGCCAGCCGTTTAGCCTTTCCGTAGTCCACTGGCTGCAGCAGGCAAAACAGTGCGGGTAGCACACCGAAGGCAATGACATAGAGCCACAACGACCAACTGAAGAATCCCGAAGCCTCGGAGTATCGTGTGTTGAACACGTTTTCGATGGTTGTGGCGTCAATCATCACGTTGTAGGTATAGATGAAATAGACTGCCGTGGCGTTGATGACTGCCAGGATGGCCAGCAGGATGCGTCCTACCATTTTCAGCAGGAACATCACGAGGTAGGTCATCATGAAGTTCAAGGCCAGCATAACCACTCCCAGCGAGAGCAGCAGGAATAGTCTTCCAAAGGTGCTCTCGTTGTTGTTTCCTGCCACGTAGCTGAAGAATGGTATGTTATAAAGGAGTAGGGTGGCGATGCTGACAACAGCAGCAAAAACGAAGAGTGAAATGGGCTTGCGTAAGCGTTGCGTCACGTCGTTTTTTATCATATCTCCATTCTATCACTTTTTCTTCTGCTCCTTCTTCAGACGGGCATACTCTGCCTTGGCTTTTTCCAACTGACGCCTAAAGGCATCGTTACCGGCGAGTGCACCCATGACCGATGCAGCGAGTATGGCCGATGCGTCAATATCGCTCTTGTAATGATAGCCAGCTACCACACGTCCGAGGGCATACTCATAAGCACGCTTCATCAGTACATTAGCAGAATCGGGCTCAATCAGCGCCAGTGTCATCGCATAAACATAGCCGCGAGTGGCATGGCCGGAAGGATAGCTGTAGTCCTTGGCTTCTTCCTCTTCGGTCTCTGGCACGAGTGACGGTTCTGCAAACTGCACGAAGGGACGCTTGCGTTGGTAATAGTTTTTTACACGTTTATTAGCACGATGAGCATCAGAGCCGGCACCGCCTGCCAGGTTGTCTATCTCTGGAGTCAGTCCCGGATGGATGGTCATGCCGAACACATCAGAGAAAGCTTCGAAGAGTTCCATGGGACCGTCCTTCTTTGCCTGTTGGCCAAGGGGAGTGTCACGCTGCAACTTTCCCCACTGGTAATAGTAAAAGTCATTACAGAACGCAGGGTCGGTCACTTCGGGTGGCGCAGGCAGGAAGAGTACGCCGTCTGGACGTGTCTCGTCTGTTAGGAACGGTTCGGGATAGACTATAACAGCCTGAGCCGATGCAATGACACTACATAGAATAAGGACGGCACTAACCATCCATGACCTCATTCTTTGGATTTTAATGTTGTTATTCATACTGAATTATTGTAATTATGGTGATACGAAATAAAAGTTGATTCATTTCGGCAGCAAAGATATAAAAAAATATTGGAAAATCACTGATATTGTGTGTTTTTTTATGTTTGCAACCCGGTTGCAACACAAACCATATACCTTTGCACGCAGAAATCAAAACATTAGAAAGTTATGACACATCATCATCATCACCACGAAAGCGAAGCATGTTGCACACATGAACATGAACACCACCATCATCATGACAGTGGACTGAAGCGGCAGTTAGGACTCATTATTGCTACGGCGATACTGCTCGTCGTGGCTGTCATCATAGAGAAAACCACGTCGCTACCAACGTGGCAGCTGCTGTTAGTATATCTAGTACCTTATTTGCTCATTGGTCTCCCAACACTGAAGGAGGCAGCAGAGGGACTGATGCATGGCGATGCTTTCAACGAGCATTTCCTCATGTCGGTAGCTACCATCGGAGCACTTTGTATAGGTTTCCTGCCAGGAGCAGAGACACAGTTTCCTGAAGCAGTCTTTGTGATGCTGTTCTTCCAGGTGGGAGAGTTGTTTGAAGGTTATGCCGAAGGAAAGAGTCGTGAGAGTATTGCCCACCTGATGAACATCCGTCCCGACGTGGTAAACCTTGACCCGGAAGGTGAGGCAAAGCCCGAAGACGTGCCTGTAGGTACCGTCATTATCATACGTCCAGGTGAGAAAGTGCCCTTAGATGGTGTGGTGATTGACGGACAGTCGTCGCTGAACACCGTAGCACTGACAGGAGAGTCGGTTCCTCGCGACGTCAGCATAGACGACGAGGTGGTTTCCGGTTGTGTCAATCTCTCGGGTGTGTTACGCGTACGTACCACTAAGATATATGGCGAAAGTACCGTAGCCAAGATTATCCGACTGGTAGAGCATGCAGGTGAGAAGAAGTCCAGGAGCGAAGCATTCATCACGAAGTTTGCCCGCATCTATACACCTGTGGTCGTTGGCATAGCACTGGCATTGGCAGTCATTCCCACACTCTTGGGAGCCGACTTTGCCACATGGCTCTACCGTGCACTGATGTTCCTTGTCGTCTCGTGCCCCTGTGCACTGGTTATCAGCGTTCCCCTGACATTCTTCGGAGGCATTGGCGGCGCCTCGCGAAAGGGTATTCTCATCAAAGGTGCCAATTACATCGACATTCTGTCAAAGCTCGATACCGTTGTGTTCGACAAGACAGGCACGCTGACCTATGGACAATTTGTGGTTGAGGCCGTTCACCCGGATACATGCGACGAGCACCAGTTGCTACACTTGGCAGCCCATGTGGAACATTTCTCTACTCATCCCATTGGCGCAGCCCTGCGCAGTGCCTTCCCTGAGGAGGCCACCGACGGATGCGAAGTGAATGACGTGCAGGAGATTGCCGGTCAAGGCATTATCGCCAGCATAACCAATCATAATTCTCAATTCTCAATTCTCGATTCTCAATTCAAAGTAGCTGTCGGCAATACGAAGCTAATGGATGCTGTCGGTGCTCATTGGCACGACTGTCACCACGTAGGAACTATTATTCATGTTGCCATCGACGGCGTGTATGCCGGTCATGTGGTTATCAACGACAAGATAAAGGACGAGAGTGCCAAAGCCATTGCCGAGCTGAAGGAGCTGGGTGTCAGCAAGACCATCATGCTGACAGGCGACCGTCGTGAGGTTGGCGAAGAGGTTGCACGCCAGTTAGGCATCGACGAATATCATGCAGAGCTCATGCCCGCAGACAAAGTGACTGTTTTTGAGAGCTATCAGACCAACACCGCTTTTGTTGGCGACGGCATCAACGACGCACCAGTGTTGGCACGTGCTGATGTAGGCATTGCCATGGGTGGCATGGGTAGTGACGCTGCCATTGAGGCTGCTGACGTGGTGCTCATGGACGACCGTCCTACAAAGATAGGACTGGCTATCCGCATTGCCCGTCGTACGCTCGGCATTGCCCGTCAGAACATTTGGTTAGCCATTGGCATTAAAGTAGCTGTTCTGCTACTCGCATCTGTTGGTCTGGCAACCATGTGGATGGCCGTCTTTGCCGATGTTGGCGTCACTGTCTTGGCTGTGCTCAATGCCATGCGAGCACTGAGGGTAAAGGGCTAAAACACTTGATTTACATTTATAAAATAGGTACGTGAGAAAAAAATTGGACAAAACATGATGTGAAATCCGTGCTTTTTTACTATCTTTGCAGTCCATTTCATGAAATTATAACGTTATACATTTTTATGGCTGAAACAAAGAGAATAAAGACAGCACTCATATCAGTGTTCCATAAGGACGGATTAGAGGAGCTGCTGAAGAAACTGAATGACGAGGGTGTGAAGTTCCTTTCTACCGGCGGTACCCAGAGTTTTATTGAGTCATTAGGCTACGAGTGTCAGAAAGTGGAGGAGGTAACTACCTATCCGTCCATCTTAGGCGGACGTGTCAAGACGTTACACCCAAAGGTGTTCGGAGGAATCTTGGGACGTCGTGACAACGAAGGCGACCGTGAACAGATGGCTCAATACGAGATACCGGAAATTGATTTGGTCATCGTTGATCTCTATCCTTTCGAGCAGACCGTTGCCAGTGGTGCCGGTGAGGCAGATATCATTGAGAAGATAGACATTGGCGGCATCTCGCTCATACGTGCTGCTGCAAAGAACTTCAACGATGTAGTCATTGTACCTTCCAAGGCAGAATACAGCGTGTTGCTTGAACTGTTGAACAAGCAAGGAGCTGCAACGACAAAGGACCAGCGCCGCATGCTGGCCACTAAAGCCTTTGGAGTGAGCTCACACTATGATACCGCCATTCATTCCTGGTTTGAGAAATAGTAAACAGTAAATAGTAAAACAATAAATTACAATATGGGATTTTTTAGTTTTGTCCAGGAGATTGCCATGGACTTGGGAACAGCCAACACCATCATTATCAGTGATGACAAGATTGTGGTTGACGAGCCCTCAGTAGTAGCACTTGACCGTCGTACCGACAAGATGATAGCTGTTGGCGAAAAGGCAAAGATGATGTATGAGAAGACTCATGACAACATTAAAACCATTCGTCCGTTGCGCGATGGCGTGATAGCCGACTTCTCTGCCTGCGAACAGATGATGCGCGGTCTTATCAAAATGGTTCATACCGGTCACCGTCTTTTTTCACCGTCACTCCGCATGGTGATTGGTGTACCCTCCGGCTCTACCGAAGTGGAGCTTCGTGCCGTTCGCGACTCAGCAGAGCATGCTGATGGTCGTGACGTTTATCTGATCTTCGAGCCTATGGCAGCTGCTGTAGGTATAGGTATTGACGTTGAAGCACCAGAAGGAAACATGGTTGTCGATATCGGTGGTGGTACGACCGAGATTGCCGTCATCTCACTGGGTGGCATCGTGTCAAACAACTCCATCAAGGTGGCAGGCGACGACCTGACAGCAGACATACAGGAATACATGAGCCGTCAGCACAATGTCAAAGTCAGTGAACGTATGGCTGAGCGTATCAAGATTGCCGTAGGCTCTGCCCTGACCGACCTTGGCGACGAGGCACCAGAGGACTATATCGTACATGGCCCGAACCGTATCACGGCACTGCCTATGGAGGTTCCTGTATGTTATCAGGAGATTGCCCACTGCCTCGACAAGACCGTGGCACGCATAGAGACAGCTGTACTTTCCGCTCTTGAGAACACACCACCCGAGTTGTATGCCGACATCGTCAAGAATGGCATTTGGCTGACTGGTGGCGGTGCGCTGCTTCGCGGACTGGACAAGCGTCTGACCGACAAGATAAACATTCAGTTCCACATAGCAGAAGACCCCTTGCACTGTGTTGCCAAGGGTGCAGGCATCGCACTGAAAAACGTTGACCGATTCTCGTTCCTCATGCGATAAGGCTTCTTTATGAAGAACCTGCTCGAGTTCCTGGCTAAATATCATCACTGGTTTCTCTTCGTGCTACTTGAGGCAATCAGTGTCGTATTGCTGTTCCAATACAACAGCTATCAGGGAAGCGTGTGGTTTTCTTCTGCCAACTTCGTTGTAGGAAAACTCTATGAATGGCGTGCAGACGTTGAGTCGTTCTTCTCGCTGACAAAGGTCAATGAAGAGCTTACGCTGCGTAATTTCTACCTGGAACGACAAGTCCACGAGCTGGCAACGGCCTATGGTGAACTGACCAAGGACACCACAGCCCAAGAGCGTAACGGACTGCTCTTCCTGCAGAAATACAAGGTCATACCTGCAAAAGTCGTCTCAAACACCATCGACCGTAAAGACAACCTGATTACCATCAACAAAGGTAGTAAGGACGGTGTAGCTGTCGATATGGGCGTTGCCTGTGGCAGTGGTGTAGTAGGTGTCGTCTATATGGTTAGCGACCATTATGCAGTGGTTATCCCAGCCCTTAACAGTACCTCGTCGCGCATTAGCTGCGCCATTCGCGGACGAGGATACTTTGGCTACCTGCACTGGACAGGCGGTGATGCCAGCCGTGCTTATGTAGAGGACATTCCGCGTCACGCACAGTTCCATCGTGGCGAATGGGTTGTTACCAGTGGTTATTCTTCCATCTTCCCGCCAGGTGTCATGGTGGGACAGATAGAAAAGATATTCAACTCACCCGACGGCCTGTCCTATCGCCTGCAGGTGAAACTCTCGACAGACTTCGCTAATCTGCGCGATGTATGTGTAATCAATGACAACAGTGTGGTGGAGCAGACACAGCTCATACATGCTGCTCAGGACTCACTCAAGGCCAAAGAAAACCCATAAGCTTCATGACGTTAGACTCACTCAAACGACTATTGATCTTTGTGGTACTATGCCTGGCACAGGTATTGGTGCTTAACCGAATACATCTGTTCGGCTATGCTACACTGTTGCTCTATGTCTATTTCGTGCTGCTCTTCCCACGCAACTACCCCAAGTGGGCCATCTTGCTATGGTGCTTTGCATTAGGACTGGTCAATGACACCTTCTCAAACACACCGGGAGTGGCATGCGCATCACTGACACTACTGGGAGTCATTCAACCCTACTTCATAGAACTCTTCGTGCCGCGTGACGCACCGGCAGACTTCAACGCTACACTTCGCTCGTTGAGCTGGGGGAAATACTTGGCTTATGCCGTACCCATGGTACTTTTCTACTCTTTGGTGTTCTTTGCCATTGAGGCCTTCAACTTCTTCAACTGGCAGCAATGGCTCATCAGTTCCGGAGCCACAACGCTCCTGACTGTCGTTTTCATCTTGACCTTCGAATACATCAAGTCAAGCAAACAGGCAGAAGCAACGTCACTTTAAAGGAGGGAAGCAGCTGATGAAAGACTATGAATTAGACAACAGACGCTATGTCATCATAGGTGCAGCAATCTTTATTGTTGTCGTCTATATCATCCGACTCTTCATGCTGCAGATTACCAGCGACGACTACAAGAAGAGTGCCGACTCAAATGCCTTCCTGAAGAAAATAGAATATCCTGCCCGTGGCGTCATCACTGACAGGAACGGCAAGCTCATGGTCTTTAATCAGCCTGCCTACGACGTGATGGTTGTCATGAACGAAGTAGGCGACCATCTGGACACCTTGGAGCTCTGCGAAGCCTTGAACATTACCAAGGAGGACTTCATCCGACGTATCACGACGATGAAGGACCGCAACAAGAATCCCGGTTATTCACGCTTTACTCAGCAGCTGCTCATCAGCCAGCTCTCCGACAAGGACTTCAGCCTCTTCCAGGAAAAGATGTTCCGTTTCCCAGGTTTCTACGTGCAGCGCAGAAGCATCCGACAGTATAACTATCCCTATGCTGCTCACGTGTTAGGCGACGTTGCCGAGGTGTCACCAGCGGATATCGAACAGGACGATTACTATATTCCTGGTGACTATATAGGCAAACTGGGCATTGAGCGCAGCTATGAGAAACAGCTGCGAGGCGAGAAAGGCATACAAATCCTGCTTCGTGATGCCCACGGACGCATCAAGGGCAGATACCAGAATGGTGCACTTGACCAGCGCCCCAAGCCTGGCAAGAACCTCACACTGGCACTCGACCTTGAGCTACAGGCATTAGGTGAGCGGCTTATGGAGGGTAAGATCGGCAGTATTGTTGCCATCGACCCCAAGACCGGCGAGATACTCTGTATGGTGTCATCACCCAGTTACGACCCCCGCATGATGGTGGGCAGACAGCGTTCCAAGAACCACGCCCTGTTGAGTAGGAATGCATGGAAGCCACTGCTCAACCGAAGCATCATGGGTCAGTATCCTCCTGGTTCTACCTTTAAGACCACCCAGGGACTGACCTTTATGACCGAAGGCGTACTACATCCTACACAGACGGCATATCCCTGTGCCCACGGTTTCAATTTCAAAGGACTACATGTCGGCTGTCACGGACATGGCTCGCCATTGTCGCTTGTCCCGGCACTCTCCACATCCTGTAATGGTTATTTCTGCTGGGGTTTATACTACATGATTGGTAACAAAAAGTATGGAACAGTACAAAAAGCCATGGACCGTTGGCGCGACTATATGGTATCCATGGGTTTTGGCTATCAGCTCGGCACGGACTTACCAGGTGAGAAACGTGGCATGATACCTAATGCTTCGTTCTACGACAAGGCATACAAAGGTTCGTGGAATGGACTGACCATCATCTCCATTGCCATTGGTCAGGGTGAGGTGACTGCAACACCGCTGCAAATAGCTAATCTGGGAGCCACCATCGCCAACCGGGGCTATTTCATCACACCACATGTTGTCAAGAAAGTGCAAGACGAGCCACTGGATACGCTATACACCAAGCGGCGCTACACCATGGCAAGCCGGGGGCTTACGACTACGTGGTCAAAGGCATGAGGGCATCGGCAACGGGTGGTACGTGTAAGGCTTTGGGACGTTACGACTTCGAGCCTTGTGGAAAGACGGGTACAGCTCAGAACCGTGGTCATGACCATAGTGTCTTCATGGGATTTGCGCCAATGAACGACCCGAAGATAGCTGTTGCCGTATATGTAGAGAACGGCGGATGGGGTGCTACCTATGGTGTGCCTATCGGTGGGCTTATTATGGAGAAATACATCAAAGGCGAACTCTCTGCTGCCTCTGAGAGCAAAGCCTCGGAAATTCAACACAGACGTATTGCTTATGGCTCGGTCGAAAGATAAAAGTACAAGCGTTCTCAGGTCGCTGGACTGGTGGACCATCGGTATCTACCTCGCACTGCTCACCTTCGGTTGGATCAGTGTGTGTGGTGCCAGCTATACCTATGGCGATACTGACATCTTCAGCCTCTCCACACGTTCTGGCATGCAGATAGTGTGGATTGCGACGTCTATAACGTTAGGATTCATTATCCTCATGCTTGATGACCGTTTCTACGATACCTTTGCCTTTGTCATTTACGGTGTGCTGCTTATCTTGCTCTTTGCAACAATCTTCAACCCCCATACCATCAAGGGCTCGCGCTCATGGCTTGTCTTAGGACCTCTCCGACTACAGCCGGCAGAGTTTGCCAAGTTTGCCACGGCCTTGGCCTTGGCCAAGTTTATGAGCACCTATGGATATACCATTAATAAAGGTAAGAACTTCCTCATCACGCTGGCCATTATTCTCGTCCCCATGACGTTTATCATCCTACAGCACGAGACGGGTTCTGCACTGGTCTATCTGGCGTTCTTCCTCATGTTCTACAGGGAGGGAATGCCCGGTTCGGTGCTCTTCACGGGTATAGCGGCAGTCATCTACTTCGTGGTTGGCATCAGGTACCAGAACGACATGTTGTTAGCTACGCCTACCTCGATAGGAAAATTCGCTGTCCTGTTACTCATACAGATATTCACGGCTGGAATGGTGTGGGTATATTGTAAGAACAAAAAGGCTTGCCTGCAAATACTGTTCTATTCCATAGGTATTACCATAGCCTCGCTGCTCATCTCGGTCTATGTCATAGCCTTCGACGTTGTTTGGGTGCAAATCGTCATCATTGTGCTGATGATAGGATACCTGTTGTGGCAAGCCATTGGCTCGCGCATACGTAACTATTATTTTATTGTGCTCTTTGCCATTGGCTCCATGACGTTCTTCTATTCTGCCGACTATGTGCTAAACAATCTCATGGAACCTCACCAGCGCACACGTATCAACGTGTTGCTTGGACTCGATGAAGACCTGAAGGGAGCGGGATATAACGTACACCAGAGTGAGATAGCCATTGGTTCCGGCGGCCTGGAAGGCAAGGGCTTCCTCAATGGCACCCAGACAAAACTGAAATATGTGCCTGAGCAGGACACCGACTTCATCTTCTGCACCGTAGGCGAGGAGGAAGGCTTCTTGGGTTCTGCCGGTGTGCTCATTCTTTTCCTGGCACTTATCATTAGGCTCATCGTGCTTTCCGAACGTCAGCCATTCCGCTTTGGCAGGGTCTATGGATACTCGGTAGCATCCATCTTCCTCTTCCATGTCTTTATTAATGTGGGAATGGTACTCGGACTGACACCGGTCATTGGTATTCCGCTGCCGTTCTTCTCATACGGTGGATCGTCGCTGTGGGGATTTACCTTCCTGCTCTTTATCTTCTTGCGCATTGATGCAGGAAGAAACCTTATCAGGTCCTAATTCTTCTCCAGCCGCATGCCAACATTCGCTATGCCTGGCAGAATCTCACGTTTCATGTGGTGACGCACACGTATATCTACGGTGTCACCGGCATTCAGGTGTAGCGTGGTCAGATGGAAGTTATACTGATAATAGCTCAGCCCACGCCCTCTGACACGTCCGTCCTTGTCTATTAAGCGGCAGCTCAGCGTGTCTATATGCACAGCATGCATCGGGCGGACACGCTGCTCGACGACGAGAAAAAGATTTCTGAAGGGATAACTGTCATTGATGCGCAAGCCTATTTCTTCTTTGTAGTCACCTGTCGCCTTCACAACAATATCCTCAAACGAGAGTGTGTCACCACGTTCCCAACCATTGATGTCGGTCGATTCGTAATGACTGTACAGCGTACGCCCGTCGCACGAACATAGCATAACGAGCAGCCATAACACCCCCAAGAGTTTGCTCATAGTTATTTTCTTCATGACGTCACTCTGCGGTCGGTTTCTTCGCAGCAGCATTCTTTCGGCCTGAGGAGTGCTCCCTGCGGCGCGAGCCTTCGTCCTTACGCGGACCATGTTCACGCTTACGGCCACCGTCTTCTGACCGTGGAGCAGCATCCTTACGGGGTGATTTCTTCTTTTTCTTCTTCGCCTTGTCAAAACGGTTGATGCTTTCTTGCGATGCCAAGTCAATAGGTCCCTTGGGCGCTTCGGCATGCCCACCTTCAAGTAGCGACTCCGGCTTCTCGCCACGACGGTTCATCTCTATAATCTCTTTGGCACGCTCAGCACTGATAACCTCCAGGTTTGCAGCCATGTTCTTATCGGTAGAATAGGTTACCATACCGGCCAGTATATCACTCTTGAAGAAGTAATAGTCGCTGTCAATCGTCTGCAGCACAACCTCCTTGCTGGGCAACTTACGGCCTGCCTCAATGTAGCTGTCAACCTCATAGTTCAGACAGCACTTCAGCTTGGCACACATGCCGGCCAGCTTCTGAGGGTTCAGCGAGATGTCCTGGAAGCGAGCGGCACCGGTATTGACACTGGAAAAGTTTTTCATCCAGGTGGCACAGCACAACTCTCGTCCGCAAGGGCCAGTGCCTCCTATGCGTCCTGCCTCCTGGCGCGCACCTATCTGCTTCATCTCTATACGCACATGGAAGGCGGCTGCCAAGTCCTTGATGAGCTGGCGGAAGTCAACACGCTCGTCAGCAATGTAATAGAAGATGGCTTTGTTACCGTCTCCCTGGTAATCCACATCACCAATCTTCATTTCCAGACCAAGACCCTTCGCTATCTCACGGCTCTCTATCATGGTCTGATGCTCACGGGCTTTAGCCTCGCGATATTTGTCCATATCTACCTGACGGGCTATACGGTAGATACGCTTAATGTCGTCCGCACTCTTGATGTTCGCCTTTTGCAGCTGAAGCTTAACCAACCGGCCTGTCAGCGTCACCACACCAATGTCATGACCAGGATTAGCCTCCACGGCTACGATGTCGCCTTTCTTCAGTGGCAAGCCATTCACGTTGTGATAATATCCCTTGCGGGTATGTTTGAACTGCACCTCAACTAAGTCGGTACTCGATGCATTGCCGGGGACGTCTGCCAACCAGTCATAAGTGTTTAGCTGACGGTCCTGACGCCCGATAGCCTGCTTGCACAGCCCACGGTCACAACCCGTTACTATATCATAATCTTTCTCCATATATACTTATTTCTTTACGCCTAATTCTATTATCATTTGCAGTGCGAAATCGAAGAAGACAATCTTCGCATTCGCATTCTGACCTATGTCGCGCAATGCCAAAGTTGCCAGCTCACTCATGGGAATGACATTGTCCTCGTTGACAAACGTAGCAAAGTTTCGCACAAAACTCTCCTCCGCTTCTGTCAGATAGCTGAGCTCCTCGTTGCCGAAGTTATAAACGAAATTCTCGCGAACCATCATCAGGAAATAACGCAGAAAACGCTTCTGCTTCTCCCGGCCTAAGGCTGCCACTTCCTCACTCCAGTACTTCAGCTCTTTCACCTTGCGCTGATAAGCCAGTCGGGTCAGCTGCTTGAACAGTTCCAAAAACTCTTCTTGCTCACTGCCTGAGTCTAACTCGCTCACGGCTTTCTGCCAACTGCCCATGGCACGACGGCTGATTCGCAGTGCAAGGTTGTCATCCAGACCATAGCGGCTGACCAGTGACTCCTGGATACATGCATCATCTATTCCCTTGACATCAATGCGCTGAACACGACTCCTGATGGTTTCCAATAGCTGGTCGGGCTCTTCGCTCACCATGAGAAAGACGGTTTGCTGTGTGGGTTCCTCCAGCATCTTCAGCATCTTGTTGGCACACTCTATATTCATGCGCTCAGGAAGCCAGATAATGCTTACCTTATAGCCTCCCTGGCTCGACTTCAACGACAGCTTATGCAGCAGTGCGTCACTCTCTCCTACGGTGATGACAGCCTGCTGGTTCTCTCCTCCCATGGCAGACATCCATTCCGTCATCGAGAAATATGGACCACGCATCAGTAGCTCATGCCACTGCGTAGCGAAATCGTCGCTCACTGGCTTGTAGTCACTACCCATACTTGGCAGCTTAATGGTCGGGTAGGTAAAGTGTAAGTCGGGATGTTCCAGCTTCTTCAGCATAGGTTCTTCGACACCGTCTGACAGCCAATCCGACTTCGACCCCGATAACAGATAGCAGCCAAAGGCTATTGCCAGTGCCAACTTTCCACTGCCCGACGGACCGCAGAACATCAGGGCATGAGGCACACGCTCCTCATCGACCAACTGAAGCAGTCGCCGCTTCACTTCTTCCTGACCTATTACCTCCTTGAAAGTCATAAGAGCCGACGAGCTATCTCCACAACACTGTCAACCGACGATGCCGTATAGAAGTGAATATTATGAAAACCATGTGCGAAGAGATCCTCACACTGCTCCACTGCCCACCCTATGCCTACATCACGCACCTCGGCATCATTACCACACTGTAGCACTTTCGATGACAGTGCCTCAGGAATGTCACAATGGAACGTTCTGGGCAGGCCCGTCAACTGTGAGCCACGTGTCAGGGGTTTTATGCCAGGCACAATAGGTATCGTAATACCCATCTCTCTGGCTTTGCCGACGAAAGAGTAGAACTTCTCGTTGTCATAAAACAGCTGGGCAACAGCATAACTGGCTCCCAGATCCTGCTTCTCCTTCAGATAGTGCAGGTCCATTTCTAAGTTGGGACTCTCCTCATGCTTCTCTGGATAGCAGGCCACGCCAAACTCAAAAGGTGCACCGGGGCACTTGATGGTACTGCCGTCATTAAAGCATCCCTCATTGAAACGCACCACCTGACGTATCAGCTCTGTCGTGTGAGCATGACCACCTTGGGTGGGCATGAAGCTCTTTTCGCCTACAGCCTTGTCACCACGCAGAAGCATCAGGTTCCTGATACCTAAGAACTGCAGGTCCAACAGCTCGTATTCTATCTCCTCCACCGTACGGCCACTGCATATCACATGAGGCTCAACAGGTATGCCGTAACGCTGCTGAATGGCAGCAGCAATGGCTACCGTACCAGGGCGGCGGCGTACACGTATGCGTTCAAAACGACCCTCACCGGCATCACGATATTCGTACTCCCAGTTGTGGTTCGTAATATTGATAAAGGCAGGATTAAACGGCAACAACTTCTCTATTGAACCAAACAAGGCATCGGTGCCACAGCCTTTCAACGGCGGCAATACCTCGAACGAGAAACGGAACCCGTCAACAGTACCTTCTATATAAGAACCTATCGTCTTCATACCCTACGTTACCTAATATACATGTGGTTTACGCATGCAAAGATACACATTTTTCTTGTCTTCACCACATTTTTCCATTCTTTTTCCACATAATTACCGTCCTTTCTGCATATTTATACCCTAAGCAGCAATACAAATAGGGAAGAC
>Ga0247610_10003079_pt1 | contig 18636 bp, 16 predicted proteins | sample 174DNAGHGhighgp2_FD_193483 | JGI IMG/M metagenome (GOLD analysis project Ga0247610, IMG submission 193483) | Sheep rumen microbial communities from Palmerston North, Manawatu-Wanganui, New Zealand - 1742 DNA GHGhigh gp2 | ecosystem: Host-associated > Mammals > Digestive system > Stomach > Rumen...
AAACCCTTTCAACCTCTTCTTTCCCATAAGAAGTTGCTGCATAAGACCGCGCTTGCGCAGGGTGAGTTTCTCTATCAAGGCGGTTTGCTTCTCTATGGCGGTGTCCCAAAGGGAAAGGATAGAAACGATGCGGCGTTGCTCGGGGAGAGGGGGAACAGCGAAGTACGTGTTAGCAATGGCTTGTTTTCCTAACGAACAAACTTTTATCCCTTGTATCAGAGCGTTTAATTGTTTCCGATATGAAACAGAATTAACCAAATAGCCTAAAAAGCAAGGGGAAAATAACCTTCTTTGAGGACGAATCAACATAGTATGAAGTCCAGAAAGTATTTTTTTTGAACCAACATTTGCTATTTCACATGCTTTCCCTACTGTTTCATCTTCAGCGGTGTCTGCCAATACAATATCACCATTCTCGATAAAATCATTCATTGATTCTTTGTAATCTTCTTTATTTACGAATGGAATAGATTGTTTTTGAGCATCAATTATTGAAGGATATTTTACAAGAATGTCACCATAATGAATATTTCGAACACAACCATCCGTATCATTAAGTTGATTGCGTGATAAAGTATTAGTGCGTATAAAAGTACACTCTTTCCCCAGTCTCTTCACTTCCCAATCTTCGGGAATGGGGCCGAGTGGCGAGTTTTTGTAACCCTGTGGTATATGTTGTTTGTTATCGTTCATAATTTTTTATCTGTTTAGTCAAGAAATCTTCCAATGTGTTTTCGTCGGGCAATTGCAATTTGTATGTGGAGACAAACAGATGGTTGTCCATACCTGCCAATGCGTATTCCACCATTTTTTTGCCTCTCTTAGTACAAAGAAGAATGCCGACAGGAGGATTGTCGCCTTCATTCATCTCATTCTCGCGGTAATACGAAACGTATGCGTTGAGCTGGCCAAGATATTCGTGGTGAAATTCGTCGTTTTTCAATTCTATAATCACATTGCAATGCAAAATCCTATGATAAAACACCAGATCAGCATAATAATATTCGTCGTCGATAACTATACGCTTCTGTCTTGCCTCAAAACAAAAGCCTTTGCCCAACTCCAAAAGAAATTCTTGCAAATGGTTGATGAGAGCTTGCTCCAAATCTTTTTCCTCTATCACATCCTTGGCATTCAATCCAAGAAACTCAAAGAAAAACGGCTGTTTGATCTCTTCTTGAATATCCCTTTCTCTGTGTTCCAAAGGTTTTATCAGCTTTTCAGGATTTTGGCTGGCTCCTGCTCGTACATATAAATTCGTCGCAATCTGTCGACGCAATTCTCTGACACTCCAATTGCAACGCATACACTCCGTTTCATAGAAATAGCGGACAAGTGGTTCGTCTTGTGTCATTATTTCACGAATGTGTGAAAAGGAAAGACGGGATATGATTTCATGTGCAGGTGTCCGCAAATAGTGCGACGTCGCACCTTTTGCATCATCCTTATTATCAATGCCTTGTAATTTGTGCGACAGTGTCGCACTTTTTGACATCAACAAATCCTTCATTTGTGGATACAACAAATAAAAGTTGCGTGACAACTTAAATGTTGTTTCATTCAACCCAGGAGTTTTTAAGAAATCTTCTAAACTCTTCAGCAACTTATCACCATATTTCGCACGATCGTTACCTTTCTGCTCATACTCAACAATATAATATCCAATCAGCCAATTTCGCAATGTCAGGTTACGATTAATTGCTTTCACAGTTTCTGATTGTGTCGCCTTGTGGACCTGTTGAATTAACTGCGAAAGTTGGGAAAAATCCTTCATCTCAGCATTTTCCCAATCTTCTGGAATGATGCCGAGGGGCGAGGGCTTGTAGCCTGCGGGTATATGTTGGTTTGCGTTGTTCATCTATTATTGTATTGTTGTAAGAAAGCTTGTATAGTTTGCTGTTGTTTTTGTTGAAATTCCATACACTCCTTAAAAAGCCGCATTAAATGCTCTGCTCTTTCTTTCCGATCAATAGCATCACACATTTGTTCTGCTATCTGTGGAGGGAAATTATTTCTGATAATAGATTTCTGAACCTGATTGGAAATTTTATTATCTAAGATATCACATAAATCTTGTATTGTAATCATTGTTAATCCTCCTCATTTTTTTGTTTTGAGTTTAATAATTTCTGTTTCTTTTTCTCAACAGCCTTTATACTCTCTTCCGTTGGTAAATTCTCGGGCATGGTACCTCCAAGTTCTTTGATTGTTTGACGAACTTTAGTCCCAACCTCATAGTGGGTTTTGTTCGCCTTCAGTTTCCCTTTGATATTTTCACGGCGTAGTTTTTCTTCTGTTTGGGTGGCACGGAAGAGATTTGCTGCCAATTCCGTACTTCCCATGTGGTCCAATATCTTTTGGCTTTTTTTAAGTCCCTTCTTGGCATGAATATCTTTAGCATTCATTCCTCCATATAGTCCTTTATAACCCCAATTTTGGAATATAGCATAATCCTTCGAATTAATGACACCTGCATCTTTTGCAGCACTCGCCAATATGGAATTGTGGGTTTGTAATTCCGTTCTTAGGAATAGACGTTTTTCTTCCTCGCTTGAAAGTTCCTGATATTCTTTCATTTGCTGAACCTCAGCAATACGAGTCTGAATGGCAAAATATGTCTGTCCCTGTGCAACGATTGGCTTGCTCGGATCCGCATTTTGCACTATCAGGTAGCATGCATATCTGGAAAGTTTGACGGAATCTGCCTGACGTTCACCTCCTTTCCCTATCACTATCATTTCGAGGATATCCTCGAAATGATCTTCTATCTTCTGACCACTGTTTTCACAGGCTAATTTAGCTTTGTCTATAACGGGCAGGAAATGCCTGTATTCTGTGTATTCCAATACCTTCCATAAACTGCGAGAAGTCCAATATTCGTTTCCATTCTCATCAGTCTTCTTTATGCTCTCAAACAAAGAGACAGCCTTTTTAGTTAGATTTGTACTCATAATTTAGTGATTTTTAAATTATTATAATGTATTATCATTTCGAGGATATCCTCGAAATGGTCTAATTAATATCCCAACTCTTTCAAATACTCCTTCATCTTCCCCTGCACCTCGGCCAGTTCCGCCTCCAATTGATCTATCTCCTTCTGAACGGCCGTAATGTCAATTTCGGCTTCTTCCTCGTAGGTGTCAACGTAACGTGGAATGTTGAGATTATAGTCGTTTTCGCGAATTTCATCGGGTGTGGCAACGTAGGCATATTTGTCTTCCACCACACCTGGCTGCAACTCGTCATTGGCAAATTTACGATATATACCCACAATATGGTCAATGTCTTGCGGACGCAATTTGTTCTGATTCTTACCATTCTCATACTCTCGGCTGGCATCTATGAAAAGCACATTTTCCGAGCCTCGCCCTTTTCTGAAAATAGCAATAGCGGCAGGTATTCCCGTCCCATAAAACAGATTGGCTGGCAGTCCAATAACAGCCTCTAATATATGTTCGTTCTCCAAAATATATTGGCGTATCTTTCCCTCACTACCTCCCCGGAAGAGAACTCCGTGAGGAATGATGACACCGACTTTTCCAGTATTGTCGTCGGCTACCTCCAGCATGTGGCTGATAAAAGCCCAGTCTCCCTTGCTCTTGGGAGGAATACCCCTCCAAAAACGGTTGTAGGCATCAGATGCTGCTTCCTCCGCTCCCCACTTGTCGAGAGAAAATGGTGGATTGGCGACCACCGTGTCAAACTTCATCAACTTATCGCCGCTCTTCAACTTAGGATTACGCAATGTGTCTCCCCAACGAATGACAGCATTGTCGAACCTGTGCAGGAACATATTCATCATGGCCAAAGCCCATGTGCTACCATTAACCTCCTGACCATATAGCGAAAAATTGTTGTTGCCAACTTCCTTGCCCGCCTTAATCAGCAAAGAACCAGATCCGCAAGTCACATCACAGATGCGGGCCCCTGGATCGCTCTTGGTAAGTTTAGCAAGCAATGTGGAGACTTCGGCGGGTGTGAAGAAGTCTCCTGCCTTTTTGCCAGCTTCGCTAGCAAAGGTAGAGACAAGATACATATATGCATCACCGATAATATCATTGTCTTCTAAATGAGACTCTTCTAGAATCAGCTCGGAGAAATCCTGCAGCAAATTTCTCAGTCTGGCATTTTTCTCTTTCGGCTCGCCCAAGTTGGCACTGTTGAAACTGATGTTACGAAAAATGCTGCTACCGTCCTCGCTACTCATCTTCTCACGGTTGGCATCTTCCAAATCTGCAAGAGCTTCGTCGATGAGTTCACCTATGTTTGTTGCATTCCTATTGTTGTATAGGAAATCAAACGAACTCTTTTCCGGCACCACAAAACGCTCATGACGCATGGCGCGTTCCGCGCGTTCTTTGTCTCCGTCGTATTTGATGAGATAATCATTCAGCTTAGAGTTATATACGTCGCTTACATATTTCAGGAAAAGCATGGTGAGAATATAATCCTTATATTGACTTGGGTCGATTACGCCACGAAAAGTATCACAAGCTTTCCAAACAGTACGATTGATGTCCTCCTGACTAATTTTTTTGATATCCATATCTATTATTTATTTAATTCATTATAAAGTAATTGGTTTGTTATTTGCATTTTCTTGTCTGCAATGGTCTCTAAAATTTCCTTTTCACGTTTTTGCAAAGCATCTATCTCAACAATAATCTGTTGCGTCTTCTGATCAGGAATCAATATCATCAAGTTCTCCAATGTGGGTTTATGGATCAGTGGAGTCGCCGATCCTGCCTGGGAGCTCTTGATGACAGCCACCACATTGGGATGATTCATGTACCATCGTAGATATTCAGGACTTATCTTGTCTGTTTTCAACCTCATGGAATACAGTGTGGTGGAAGGTACAGCGGGAAAATCCCTGTCATATACTTCACACAAATAAGTCGTACCTTTCCCTGCAAAAAGCAGATCCCCTTTTTTAAGCATATAGCCATCCAATTTGGAGGTGTACTCTATGCGGCTAGTTGTTGTTTCTGGTGAGTCCATAAGTAAATCCTTGACCTGTAGGTATGGAATAGTTCCTACCGGACTATCCTTCATGTACACTCCAGAGAGAATTTGCGCAATATCTGTCAATTTCTTTTTTATCATAGTATATGAATTACTAAATTTATTCGATGGCAAAAGTATATTTATTTTTAAAATCAACAAAATTATTTCGTTAATTTTTTTAGTAATTCAAATACTGCAGAATTATTTCACCCGAGACGACAAGAACAATATAGTTATTTCATTTATTGGGAATTATAGAATTAGTAGTGTATAAATACAAAAATCAGCCAGATTGTCACTAATCTCATATGCATCAAACATTCTTAACACACTTAGAACAACATTTCATGGAAATGCCCCCCAAAAAACAGACATAAAAAAAAAAGAAGGTGTCATCACCTTCTGTTTTTTCCTTACTCTTCATCATCCCTGAATCGACGAGGACCTTTGAAATCCTTCCTCATACCTCCTCGCTCTGATTTATTTCGATTGAATTTTTTCTTATCATCAAATTTCCCACGAGAGTCACGTCTCTCTTCTCGACCTTCTCCACGACCTTCTCTGCGTGAGAAGCTTCTTCTGCCCTCTGAATCATCACCGCGACGATTGTCTCTTCTATCATCTCTTCTGTCTTCACGGAACCGACGATCTCCTCTGTCTCGATCCTCCTTACGACGCTGTTCTCTTCTCTGTTCGTATTCCTTCTGACGCTCTGCTCGTTCTTTCTGACGTTGCTCGTATGATTCACGCTTTGCAAAAGTCTCGTGACGACGACGTCTATATTCACTCATCTCATCTTCACTCATCTCACGATTCCATCGATCTTCAACAGGACGCAAGAAGACCCCATTACGGTCGTTGTAAATAACCTCATCAGCCAACTTTGCTTCTTCCTCCTGTTTCTTATCCGACCGCTCTCTGAGATAATCATCTCGTCTTCCCTTAAACATATCATATTTACGGAATTCACACTCTATTGAGCCATTCAATAAATGATATTTAATTGATGGACGTAATCCAATATGGTCAGTAGCCTCACAAGGAACAGTGATGATCCATGCAGACATATCCGTGAAATCAGACTTCAACTTAGCTCCAATCTCTTCATATAGAGACATCAAACTTTCCACTTTCAACCGTTCTCCGTATGGAGGATTAAACATAATCATCGTCTCGTTCTCTGGACGTTTCACTCCTTGGAACGGCTGATGTGTCAACGTGATATACTTACTCATTCCTGCACTCTTGACATTCATCTCCGCGATTCTCAATGCTGCAGATGATATATCAGAGGCATAAATCATATGATTGAATTCACGCTCGTCCGACTCATCTTCATACAAAGTCTCCAATATCTCTTTGTTGAAATCAGGCCATTTTTCAAATGCAAATCCTTTACGGTAAATGCCTGGTGCTATATTAAGCGCCATTAATGCTGCTTCAATGGCAATTGTTCCCGAACCACACATCGGATCCATAAAATCAGTCTGTCCATCCCATCCAGCCAATTTCAACATACCAGCTGCCAAGACTTCATTGATAGGAGCCTCTGTTTGCTCAACCTTATACCCACGCATATGAAGAGACTCACCCGAACTATCCAACGATAGGGTGCAACACTCTTGATAAACATGTATATTTAATTGTATATCGGGATTAGTGATTCTGACCGATGGTCGTTCACCATATTTCTCCATGAAAAAATCAGCAATGGCATCTTTTACTTTATATGCCAAAAACTTAGAATGCTTGAACGTGTCAGAGAACACAACAGCATCAATGGCAAACGTTTTCTTCGCATCCAAATATTGTGTCCAATCAAAAGATTTTACAATATTATATACCTCATCGGTATCTCCTGCCTCAAACTTGTAAAAAGGCTTTAAAATCCGAAGAGCTGTACGACACTTGAAGTTAGCCTTATACATTAACTCTTGGTCACCATAAAAGCGAACGCCTCTTGTAATAACCTCAACTTGCTCGGCGCCTAACTCCTGCAACTCTTTCGCAAGAACCTCTTCCAACCCTTGGAAGGTCTTAGCAATCATTTCAAAACTGTCTGCCATCTTTTTCCTAAAAAATCAGACTACAAAATTATATAATAATAGTCAAAAACACTAATTCTTAACGATTAATCTGAACTCTTAACTGAACTCACGACTTCCTCAACCGCCTTCCAGTAGTCTGGATATGACTTGCTCACCACTTCTGGATGTTCAATCTCCAATGCATCCAACACCAAACAAGCCGGTGCAAATGCCATGGCCATACGATGGTCATTGTAAGTTGCTATCTTCGGCAACTTTGCTTTCTCCGTTCTCTTTCCTTTCCATGTGAGAGAGCCTTCTTCCTCTTCTTCCAAGATGAATCCTAATTTCTCACATTCATTGATCAACGCCGCTATACGATCCGTTTCCTTGATCTTAAGTGTCTGCAAACCTGTAAAATGGAACGTAGTCCCCAAACAACAGCATGTCACCACAACCGTCTGGGCTAAATCTGGCTGTCCACTGAAATCGTATTCATAATGAGAAGGGGCAACATCTGATTTCTGAATCTTAATCCCCTTCTGTCCGTTCTCCTCCACAAAAGTTGTCTGAACACCCAACGACTTATAAATCTCCTTGACCTTCGAATCTCCTTGTAAACTTTCTTGATAAAGATGCGGCAAAAAACAAATCAGGCCAGGAGCCGACAATGCAACAATCTCATACCAATACGATGCGGCCGACCAATCATTTTCAACCACATATTCAACGGGAAGATATGCCTTGTGTGGCACACGTATAACAGCATCCGAAAGCCACTCTGATGACACACCAAAATCCTTCATCATCCGAAGTGTCATCTCTATATAAGGCTTTGAGATAATCTCTCCTCGTAATCGAAGCGTCAATCCTTCTTGCATCATAGGTGCAATCATCAAAAGAGCTGATATGTATTGGCTACTGACATTCCCCTCTATCTCGATTTCTCCTCCTTGCATCAGCGTACCTTCCACTCGGAGAGGGGGATATCCTTCCTTTTCTATATATTCAACGTTTGCTCCTAATTCACGCAGCACCTCTACTAAAACCTGGATTGGACGCTGTTTCATACGTTCACTCCCAGTAATACTCCATACACCCTCATGCATAGAAAGATAAGCCGTCAAGAACCGCATAGCAGTACCTGCTGCCCCTATGTCGAAAGAACTTTCTTTGCTACTTAATGCCTTTAACAATACATCCGTATCATCACACTTCGCTAAATTACGGATCGTTTTGTCCGACCGACTCAACGCATTGATGATCAAAGCACGATTGCTAATACTTTTAGATGCCGGCAACTGCACCTGCACAGAAGACCCTAAGGATTCGTTTCTTTTTACTACAAAACTCATATTCCCCTTTTTATATGCCTACTGAATCACAGTAAAAATCAAGCGCTTCAAATATCTCCTGCTTCTCCACTACTGTATTTATCTTTACCTCTCCAATGTTGGACAACAGTGTAAAGAGAATAGTGTCTTTCACCTCATTCTTCTTATCATGCGTCATCAATTCATATAATCTATCATACTCTTTACAAGTGATCGGGAATGCACCGTATCCCTCTTTGATAAGGCTGATTGCCTGATAAAGGATATCCTTCGGGAATCCACATTTCTTATACGATAAATATAATTCTGCTATCATCCCCCATGCCACTGCATAACCATGCAGTTTCGTTTCACCTCTTTCTATGGCACGACTTTCAAACGCATGACCTATAGTATGACCAAAATTCAACGCTTTCCGAATGTTTTTTTCCGTCGGATCTATTTCCACAATTTTCTCCTTTACCGAAATAGATTCAGACAACAACTCCGGTAGTTTATTGTAATCAATGTTCTCTATATCAGCACTACAGATATGCTTCCATACAGTTGCATCAGATATCAGTCCATGTTTAATCATCTCAGCAAAACCTGAGTATAAATTATCTTGAGAAAGTGTTCTGAAGAAACCTACATATATAAGAACACTTTGAGCTGGATTGATGACACCTATCTCATTCTTTAATCCATTAAAATTGATGCCTGTTTTCCCTCCTACAGCAGCATCTACAGCGCCTAATAGGGTGGTCGGAATATTTATATAATCAATACCTCTTTTGAATGTTGATGCTGCAAATCCACCCAAATCGGTCACCATACCGCCACCGACATTCAATAAGAGAGACTTTCGTGTAGCCCCTTTCTCACTAAGTTGCTGCCATACATACGCAAGCGATTCTAATCCTTTATTATCATCGCCCGCTGGAATACATATAATATGATCATCCTGAAGGTTCACCTTCTCTCTCAAGAGTGGCAAACATGCTACTTTCGTATTCGCATCTACTAAAACAAAAGTGTTGGCAGGACGAATATCTTTCAATTTATCTGTCAATAAAGCGAAATCATTTGTAATCGAAATAGGCTGACTCATGTTTTTTATTTTTTTATGATGGGTTTTTATAAATTCATTTCGTGAATTTTTGAATTTATTTCGTCTTTCAACCCACAATTCATACTATTTATTTTTAAACGGTGAATTTATAGAATTCACCTTATTTACTCTCTTCAAAAATTGTTTTTATTCCTTTTATCTTCTCATTGCGGATACGTTTAAGAAGGGCTGCCATCTCTTCTCGTTTCACCGAAACATACGAACACTTATCATGCACCTCAATAGGCCCGATCTGTGTTTTATCCAACAAACCTTTTTTCATCAAAAAACCAGCGATATCTCCTTTGCTAATCTTTTCCTTTTTTCCTTTCCCTATATAAAGGGATGCCCAGACTGATGGTTTTAATGCAGGCGGATTGTCACTCAACGGATAGTCCGTGAAATCACACTCCGAAAGATAATCAGGCAAAGATTCCTCTCCATGTAGTATTATATATGCACTTCCCTCGGCAAACATACGTGCCGTACGTCCATTACGATGTGTGTATGCTTCCTGATTAACCGGTAAGTGATAATGTATCACATGCTTAACCTCCAACATATCCAATCCACGTGCTGCCAAATCAGTTGATACCAAAAGATAAGAGGTTCCACTCTTAAATTGAAACAACGCCTTCTCTCGATCTTCTTGCTCCATGCCTCCGTGAAACATCTTACAATCAGCTCCTTTCTTCCGAAGATAGTTAGCCACTCGTTCTACTGATTCTCGGTAATTAACAAATATAAGCGTAGGTTCATTTCCTATCTGGCATACCAATTTCATCAGGGTCTCCAGTTTATCCTTAACAGGAGAATGAACTATATATCGAGTCAAATTGATTTTTTGTCCATTCTCGCCTAAGAATTCCAGCACCATCGGATTATGAATCTTTACAAACGATGGAATCTCTTCCGAACGAGTTGCAGAAAGAAGCATTCTCTTCTTTATCCCAGAAAGATGAGAGATGATCTCCGACATATCATCCTGGAATCCTAGTTCCAATGCCTTATCAAACTCATCCAACACAAGATAACGGATAGTTGCTGAATCAATATTCCCTTGTTGAATATGATCCAACAATCTTCCTGGCGTACCAATCAGCAAAGCCGGACCATTTTCCGACAATGATTTCTTTTCTTGTTCCGATGAGTGTCCACCGCAACAACATAGGACTTTAAAGTCTGATTTGAAGGATTTAAACACCTCTTCTATCTGTAGTGCCAATTCTCGAGAAGGGGCGATCACCAATGCCTGAACACCTACTACATCCAGTCTCATCTGCCGAAGCAATGGCAACAAGAAAGCTAAGGTCTTACCTGATCCCGTAGGAGAAAGCAATAAAATATCACGTCCAGACTCATTAGCCTTTAATGATGCAACTTGCATCTCATTGAGTTCTTGAATACCTATTGTCTGAAGCGTTTTTTCAATTATCTCTGTCATATACACATTACTTTTTTGTAGGTTTTCATTAGATTGTCAGCAATCACCTCGTCAGAAAAATTAGACACATGCTGATAGCCTTTTTCTATCATACTTTTTCGTAACTCATCATCTCGCTGAACAGAGAGTATAGCATCTGCCAATTCATCCGCATCATCACACGAAACATATCGCGCCGAATCACCTCCTGTCTCTCGGAAACAGCTTCCTTTGCTTGTAATAACAGGTGTTCCCATCACAAGCGATTCTAATATCGGGCGACCGAATCCTTCGAACAAAGATGGATAAACAAACAAATCGGCCAGTTTATACAAAGCCGGAAGATCCTCAGTTGCAACATGACCTATGAAATATACTTTGTTCTCCAAATGATATGTTTGAATCATCTCCATCAATTTATCTTTGTACTCAGAAGGATTTCCACCAACAACCAATGGTATGTCAACCTCAGGATTACGCATGGCACGAAGTATCAACTCATGATTCTTGCGACGTTCAATCGCACAAACAATCAACATGAAACGGTCTGGAAGCTTGTATTGTACTTTAACCCTCAGCATCTGCTCTTCTGTCACAGGCTGTCGAAACACTGTACTGTATCCCTGATAAACCACATCTATTCGCTCTTCTTTCACCCCAAGACAATCAACCAGATCCTTCTTCGTCTCCTCACTAATTGCAATGATACGATCAGCGGAACATGCACCATGTAAATATTTCTTTCGAAATGAATAACGATCAAACCAAGGAAACAACTCAGGATTTTTATAAAATATAAGATCATGCATGGTAACCACTGTTCGAGCACCTGTTTTTTCAATACCATAAGGTAACTCATGACTCAATCCATGATATAGATCTATTCCATCCCGCTGAACATCCGAACAGATACCTCGTGTACGCCATAAAGAAGACATCAAGCCAGACGAATATATACCTGTAGGTGACTTCACCTCACAACATGACTCATTATAAGGAACCTCTATTGTCCCTTTGATTTTCGGCGTATAGAGAAGATACCGATTATCAGGAAAGTATTCCGATAAAATCCGTATCACATCCCTGCTATAACAACCCAACCCACGAGAGTTGCAAAATGCGCGTTTAGCGTCGAAACCAATGTTCATGTAATAACCTTATTTTATTCAAGCATCACCTCCCGAGAACCATCCTGAAGTTCCTGAATGGTAACCTTCACAGCATCCTCAGGAAGAAGATTTTCTATTTTCTCCGGCCATTCAACAAAACAAAGATTCCCACTATAAAAATAATCTTCATAACCGAAATCAAAGGCCTCCTCCTCCTTGTTAATCCTATAAAAATCGAAGTGGAAAATAGGTTCTCCAACTCCTGATTTATACTCATTAATGATAGCAAATGTAGGACTATTAATGCTTTCCTTCACACCCAATTCCTCGCAAATGGCACGAATGAAAGTGGTTTTTCCGGCTCCCATAGAGCCATAAAACAGGAACACTTTCTTCTCCCCCATGGCGGCAATAAACTCCTTTGCCGTCTGATGAATGGATGCCAAGCTCTCTATTTTCATATATTCAAAAATAAATAATCAATGTATAAAGGCCAATTTTGTTACCATCTTCATAGATCCATCTTCTTGGGCAGCAAATATATAATAAATACCTGTCGCAACCCTCTCGTTAAATCTATTACGACCATTCCATATAAATGTTCCTCCATTAGAATAATCCTCAAAGATAACATTTCCTTCTATGTCAGCAATTCGCACAAGACTATTCTCCACCAATCCATTCACCGTAATCATTCCCTCGAAATCAGGGGTTACAGGATTAGGATAAACATAGACATTAGAATAATCATTAGATGGAATCGTTGAGTTTGTCATATATGAGAATAAACCATTGGAACAAGCGATAAAGAGTTCTCCCGTTTCCTGGTTCATCGCCATATCGATAATTGAATTAGATGTCAGCGGACTATTATCTGTCGTAAAATGAATTAACGTCTCTTTTCCGTCTTCCGATAGCAGATAAACACCAGATGTTGCCGAACCAATCCATTTACGATTGCCGCCATCGATCACAATAGCATTGATCTGATCACTACTCAACAGATAATCTGCATAATTAGCATCATCTTCACGAGTAATCTTTATACGATCAAATCTAAAATCAGCATTGAATATATCAGCTTGTTTATTTACAATAAGTGGTCCCACACTGGTTCCAATCCATATTGCATTGTTTTTGTCCTCAGCTATACATCGAACAGCATTTGGATTCAACACATTACCATCTTTATCTGTGAAGGATGCATAATAATGCGTCTTGTCATCATTTGAATTAAACGGTGTATTTTTCTGATCAATAACAAAGACTCCCGTTCCGACAGATAAACGAGGACGAAGAATCCACATCAAACCTGTAGAGCTGATAAAGGTCTCCTTGATGGTTCCTAAATTATCCAATGGCTCGTAATAAAAAGACTGCCATGTGCCATCATTCTTTAGAACAGACAATCCATTAGGCGTTACCATATTTGTCATCCACAGATTATTATCCGAATCAAAACATAAACCATCCACCAAAATTCGAGAGCCCGAATTCCCTAGTGAAGAATTTTCTGTCCAATATTGACGATACGGTTTCTTGTCATATATTTCAAACAAAGATCGCCAGGTTGCCACATAAATTCTTTTATGATCTGTTGGGTCCACAATAGCATCCAGCACATCCACAAAACTTGAATTCTCTCTTATTGTAACACCTGGTTCGAAATCTAGACCTGTAATAATCGACCATTCTCCATCTTCCAAAATCTGAAGCACACCTGGATTGTCACGACGAGGGATATCAAACGGACCACCACTACCTGTTATCAGCATACCATATTGATACTTCACAAATGCTACAGCATGAGAATACATCCCGTTAGGAACAATCTTATCAGTCATAACCTGATTCTGGTACTTGAGCAAATTGGATATCTGATACACATTATCTGCAAATGATGATGATCCTGCTACCCAATAGGTACTCGTCATTGCATTATAGACTGCATCTTTACTATACGGAGCCGTTACATACTCTTTTAATGCAAACTGATTATCAATATTAATAATTGTATCCGAAAGCGTTACGATCAGATTATCGTCTCCTACTGAAATAGATTTAAAATCATGAATAGGTAAAATAGCTCTTAATGAGTCATCTTCTTTCACATATATATAATCTTTCCTCACCACCACTAACTTATTCTTGAAATTTGCAATTGAGGAAACATTCTCTATATTCTCTACCACCTCCCATTGTGCATAATCAGCTAGACTCCGATTATGTAAAGAGGCTTTTCTAATGTCTTTAGGCGTCTGCGCATAAATCGTATCATTCAGAATCTCTATCTTATATACGGCTAAATAATCTCCCTCATCCCCGATGACATAGGTGTCGGCTATCTCTTCTTTCTTTATATCCACCACTACAATACCCAAATCACACGCAAGATAGGTATATTCACCATACGAGGTAATGCTATTTACCAACTTTCCTCCGATATCCTTTCTTTTAAAATCCGATATATTGCTGACGTACGATCTTTTCACTATATCAATGTTGGCATTGTCATATACCAACACCAGAGCATCCATCTTCTCGTTATAATTCATCTGACTTATATAACAATCAGACAACCCATTCGTCTTTGTATATGTCTCTATGCTTTCACTACTTTTATCAACAGAGAAAAGAACCCCATTCCCTAAAGCAAAGATTTTATCCTTTGACTGAATGACCTTTTCTACACCACCATAGCTGAAAAAAGTCTTCCATGAACCCATTTCCTGTGCAGAAACAGTCACGACACATATCCATATAAAAATCAAATAAAAGAATCTTTTCATACGTTTTATTCTGTTGATTGATTTTAAAGTTTCTCTTTTAAAAATTGTAGCAGTTTTTCAACAGCTCTTCCTCTATGACTTATGCTATTCTTTTCATTCATAGATAATTCAGCAAATGATCTATCATAACCATTTGGCTGAAAAATAGGATCATATCCAAACCCCTCTGTTCCATGCTTCTCCGTCAATATCACTCCTTCTACAACTCCCTCAAAAAAATACTCTTTCCCTTCCCAGATTAATGATATTATAGTACGAAAACGAGCTTTCCTATTCTCTTTGCCGTCTAATTGCTGCAGAAGTTTCTTCATGTTAGCCTCAGAATCCTTCTCTTCTCCTGCATACCGTGCAGAATATACTCCCGGTGCTCCATTCAAAGCCTCTACCTCCAACCCCGTATCATCTGCGAAACAATTACATCCATACTTGTCAAACAAATAATGTGATTTCTGACTGGCATTTCCTTCCAATGTGCCAGATGTCTCAGGAATATCTTCATAACATCCTAGCTCATTCAATGTCTTGATTCGCATAGAACTTCCTAGTTTGTTCCGAATCTCTTCCACCTTATGAGGATTATTCGTGGCAAGTACTAAATCTTTCATTAGGCAATTAATAACTTGTTCGTTGTATTATTTCTACAAAGGTAGTTATTTTAGAATTTATAAATTGACCCTCACTCACATTTTTTCAAAAAAAATCCCAATCTATCGATTTTTTTACCTTTTGAAACATAATTACACCCTAATTGAAACATATATATCACTCACGATTTCCAAACATCCCTTACCTTTGTAAACGTTAAATAGAACACGAAATAATTTCGTTCTCAGGAAACATTTATACTTTAAAATAGTAACCACAATCACTCTGTGAAGAGTCAGTTGTGGTTTTTGTTTTTTTTACTCTATAGATCTTTTCTTGGCTTCAAGTCGTTTCGTTGATTCACGGATAAAACGAGGAATATTCGACCAAATGGAATGGTAACCATACCCTCCATTCTCCATCTCATTTATTGCATCATCCGGCGACCACCCCTGACAAAGTATGCGATACATCGCACACATCGTTCCCGTTCGATCTGCTCCGTGCAGACAGTGTACTAAGACAGGAACTGCACTCGTATCATTTACAATTGATAGGAACTCCTCAACATACACATCCTTCATGTTAGCCGTGAAAATCTCAATACGTCTCGCATTCAGCGGCAAATCACCTATTTCATCTTTATCAGAATGATTGTCACGTAGATTGATAACCGTTTTTATTCCAAGTTCTGCAAGATTTGCCATGCCTTCGGCCGTCGGCTGCGCACTACGATATAGATTGTCTGTGACCTTATGAAGATTGGGGACACCCGCAAGTGTTATCGGTTCCGCCCAGTTCGACGGACGTGTAGTTGAAATCTTGTCTGAGTTATTACTTTGAAATGCATGCACAGAAACAATCGCCAATCCGACAATGGAGACACAAATAATTGCTAACTTAATAATACGTTTCATAAGACACTAATAATAAAGAACTTAGCTTATAATAAAACACACTTTTATTGGATATTATAAAAAAGTGTCAAATTTAATTTTGTAAAAATAGGAAAAATCAGATTAAATCTCGATTTTTTTCTTTGTTTCATTTAATATATTGGATTCATTGAAAAGCAGGAGAAACAAGCATTGCTTACATAAAAAGAATTGACAAAAAAGGTGAATTCATAGAACTCACCTTTTGATTGTTTGCACATAAATATAATAAATCTACTGTTCTACCGTCAGCATTATATGCTATTTATTCTTACATAACTATTATTGTATAGGCTTCCATTTAAATTCGATCTCAATTGGCTCTCCGAAATGCCAGTTCGCACATAACTTGTCAGCCTCTTCCTTTGTTATTTCCTTATCATCTAATTTATAAGAAGCATCCTTCAAAACATCTTTTTCATATATCTCCGTACAACTATACTTATATACCGCCTTACTATTCTTTACAGGACAATAAGAATATCTCGTACAGCCAGATCCGCAGCTACCAACTGATGTTATGCAATGATTGTAAAACTGCAGTTCTTCTACACCTCTTGAATCTATCATCAACGTAGGTTTTTCATCCGTTATAGCGTAAACAGCTACATAGCCATCATCATTGTTTCGTGCACAGACCTCAGGCTTCCCATCATGATCAATATCTATCAAAGCATACTCCTTCAACGGTATTTTATTCCATGATTGTTCATTCATCCATTTTATATACTTGTTGATCGAAAAAACCTTATCATATTTATCCGCAATAACAATCTGAGCACATTGAGCAATAAAATCACCTATTTTTTTCTTCTCACTTATCTTATACGTTCCTTTATTATCTGTATAGAAAGTGTTAAAATCGTCCACATACCAATCATCACGCTCAAAAACCAAATCTAAGATAACCTGCTGATCCTTAAAATTATGAATAAGAATGTCTGCAATAGCCTTAGTGTCAGAAATAATCTTTATCTCCTTAACAATATAACTCCATCGTTCATCTATATCATTTCCTCCAATCCAATGATCATAATCTAGATAGACATACCCTAAATCTTCACTATAAATAGAAGCCACCTCATCCAGTTCTAGATAATTAGACGAACAAAAGTCATTGTCCTCTTTATACTCATAAATTGAGTCGATACGCTGAGCAATATACTCAACCGTATGTTTCCCTAAATTTGCAACTGGAACGACTCCGTCCGACATAGAGCCGATCGTAAGAGAGTCAACATTTGATGATCCACAGGTGGTTTGATTTTCCTTGCAGCTGCCCATAATCATGATACTGCAGACAATGAGAAATAAAATTTTTTTCATAATGATTGGATTTATTGTTTCACTTTTTTTATAAATAAGTCATCGATGGCTTAACTAAAAACCCTTTATATCAATTGTGTGTTATTATTCTACAAACTTATGACCATTCCATGTGATATGTTTTATGCTCTTTTTCCCCGAAGAAGTATAAAATACATATTCAATAGACTTACCTACACGAGGCAAATTGCATAATACACCTTTGCAATCATCTGGTCTGTCTAACTGAGCACCTACTTTGACTGGATAAGTATATACCAACTCCTTAGTTGTGTTGTCATATAGATAGAATGATTGTCCTGTTAATTCTGTATCCACAGGACTGCCATTCATGATTAACACAAAATTCGAAGCGACCAACTTATGTTTACCATCTGCACAATTCCAATAGCAAAACTCTATATATACAGATTCTTCACTGGAATCAGCTAAATCATAACGCACATAACCATTCTTCGTATCTACAATAAACGATCTATTCTTATCTAACGGCTGTCCTTTCTGATATTTTTCCCAATCATCCGCCATATATCTAAACGTTCCAGCAATATCCTCCTGAGACAGAATAGCTTTCATAAAATCTGTAATTACTGGTTTTTGTCCTTTGTAATTCACAAAAAGGTTTAAACTCACATCTTGCAATTCCTCTTCTTCTTGATTATTCTGTGCCTGCAGACCTGCAACTGCACCCATCAGTAGTATAACCAAATAAAAAATCTTTTTCATACAATATCAATTAAGTACTCTCCTAACCTAAACTATATCTAAATTTTCAACCAAATATATAAAATTCCAATTATATATGCATTTTATTTGTTAAAAAAATTACATATCAACAAAACAGACCTTGTTTCACCCCTCATTGTGCCAACATTTGAGACGGATCCTGCATGATTCCGTCGGGGCAAAAAGAAAGAGTCCCCCCGGCCTTGGCCGGGAGGACTCTGAAAAAAGGGCAGCTACCTACTCTCCCACTGGTGTGCAGTACCATCGGCGATGGCGGGCTTAACT
>Ga0247610_10003081_pt1 | contig 18635 bp, 13 predicted proteins | sample 174DNAGHGhighgp2_FD_193483 | JGI IMG/M metagenome (GOLD analysis project Ga0247610, IMG submission 193483) | Sheep rumen microbial communities from Palmerston North, Manawatu-Wanganui, New Zealand - 1742 DNA GHGhigh gp2 | ecosystem: Host-associated > Mammals > Digestive system > Stomach > Rumen...
TCAGCAGCAGCCTCTGCGGGCTTCTCTGTTGGAGCCTCAGCGGTGGCTGTGGTGTCGGCAGCGTCCTGATGGCTCATCTCGGCAGCGTATGCTGTGTTGAGCTGTGCCAGGTACGGCAGTGCCTCCTCGGCGTTGTAGGTCTCCCAGAACTCCAGGTTGGCGCTTCCCTGCAGCAGTTTGCGCACGCGCTCGGGCTCCTTCACACCAGGCATCTCCACCATGATGCGCGACTGTCCCTCGAGCTTCTGGATGTTTGGCTGTACCACACCGAACTTGTCGACACGTGTGCGGACCACGGTCTCAGCGTTGTCCACAGCGGCGTCCACCTCAGCGCGCAGCGCCTTGATGACCTCGTCGTCGGTGCTCTTGGTGTTGACAGTGCCTTTCATCTGCTGAGTAGCAAAGATGGCAGCAAGAGGACGTCCGTTGCCAGTCTCCTTCCAACGCTCGTAGAACAAGGTGATGTAGTCAGACTGACTCTTCTCCTCATCCTGCTTGGCAAGTTCCCATGCCTTACGATAGCCTTCATCCTTCTTGTGGTCTGCCAGCACATCGATGATGTCGGGCACCGAGACCTCAAGAATCACGTTCATACCGCCTTTCAGGTCAAGACCCAGGCCAATTTCCATTTCACGGCACTCCTTCAAGTTGTAAGCCCAGAACCAGATGTTCGTGGACGATACTGAATCCAGATAAGCCTGTCCGGCTCCCTCTCCCTGCTGCTCAGTGAGGGCAACAGCCTTGTTCTCGTGATAACGAGTAACGAAGGAGAAGGAAAGGTAGAAGCAGCAAACGAGAATGAGTGCTACTGCAATAAATTTTACAATTCCTTTGTTTTGCATTTTGTTAATTATTAATATTATTTATATATATACGCGCGAATGAGCCTGCAAATATAGTGAATTTTTTACACAAGGAAAAATATTTCACTCTTTTTCACTCTTTTTTTAAGGTTTATCAGTCATTTTTAGCCAACAAAGCATCGGATAATGGTCGCTGGCGTCCATTTTGCTGTCAACGATGCACTTGTAAGGAGTCAGTTGTGGGGAGCAGAAAATGTGGTCTATCCTGAAGTGAAATCCTTTCTGATTATATGACAAACCGGGTCCGCATCCCCGCTCCATGAAACAGTCTGTCATGCCTTTTGCCATGGTGTGCCTGACGTAGGATATCGGTGTGTCGTTGAAGTCGCCGCACACTATGATGGGGTACTGCATGTGGCTCTCCACGAACTGGTGTACGGCCTCGGCCTGTGGCGCTCTGAGCGCCATGCCATCGCTAAGCTTGCCTATGAGCAGGTGGGCGTCTTCCTTTACGGTTTTTTTGTCAGTATTGCCGTCTATCACCTCTTTGTAGCGCTTGCGGTCGTTCACGGTGAGGTGTGTGCTCTCCATGTGGTTGTTCACCACAATCACGGTGTCACTGCCTACGAGCAGGAAATAGGCCATAGAGCCGTTGGTCTTCGACTCGTACTCTATGCGTTCCTTCTTTAAGATGGGGTACCGTGTGTGAATGCCTATAGCATTGACATACTTTTCGTTTGAGCTCACATGGACAGTGTCGTTGTAGGGGTACAGCTCTTGCCACCGCTCTAAGGGTTTGCCCTTCACGCTCATGTCTTCCTGCAGACACACTATGTCGGCATCGAAAGCCGTGATGTACGTCGTCACGGTGTCAAGACCATTGTCGTATTTCCCGTTGCCGGTGTACCCGCAAACGTTGTATGTGATGAGCTTTATGCACCCCTCTGGCGGCTCGCGGTCTATGTTTAATGGTAAAAATGTACGTATAGGCACGTATGCGAGGACGAAGCCCGCCAGCGGAATCCAAGCCCTTTTCCATTTCACAGTCAGCAGCACCAGCAGCGAGAGTATGTTCATGGCAACAAACAGTGGCAGCGTCATGCCCAGACACCCTATATAGTGGAAGGTGGTTGGGTGGACCCTGTCGCTGTATGCCACCGTCAGCATCGACAGCGCTATTATCACGGCAACTGCGGTGATGAGGTTTACGATAAGGTGTCTTATGAACTTCAATGCTACGGTCTCCTCTTACTTCTCACGGCTTGCCTCAAACAGTCGCTGCTTCTCTTCCTTTGTCAGGCTGTCATAGCCGCTCTTCCTTATCTTGTCAAGTATGTGGTCCACCTCATCCTGACGGGCTTTCTTGCGGGCGTTGTACTCCATGTCGTCCTGTCGGGTAGGGCCATAACCGGAATAGCCGGTGCTGTTTGAAGTCCAACTGCCATTCGGGCTGTCAGGGTTTTTCAATTTGCGCTTGTCGCCCCACCGGTCGAAGAACTGCCTGCCTCTGCCAAGGTCGAAACTGCTGCCGGGATGTTTGCGCCAGTAGGTGATGAGCGCAAAGCCGAACAACATGCCTCCGAGGTGGGCCATGTGTGCCACACCGTCGCCCACCGACGACAGGGCCGAGAACAGTTCTATGGCAGCATATATGCACACAAACCACTTTGCTTTGATGGGCACGGGCAGGGGGAAGATGAATATACGCTCGTTGGGGAATGTCATGCCAAAGGCCAGCAGGATGGCATAGACAGCGCCCGAGGCTCCTATGGTAAGCCAGTTGTTCAGATACTCCTGCACAGTGTACATCTCAACGCCCTGCGACGTCTGGACACGTATGTAGTCGGTCAGCTGCAGAGAGGTGAGCTGGCTGTCAGTGAAGTACTCCACTGCCTGCACCAACTCCTGGCACAGACCTGCGCCGACGCCGCACAAAATGTAATAAAAAATGAATTTCTTCGGTCCCCACACATTTTCTATCACGCAACCGAACATCCACAGGGCGAACATGTTGAAAAAGAGATGAGTAAACCCGCCATGCAGAAACTGATACGTGACAAATTGATAGAGATGGAAATCTGTAGCCATGAAAAAATGAAGGCCGCCCAGCTTCTCCAGACTGATGCCCATACCTCCCAAAATCCACGCTGCAATAAAAGTCAACACGTTGATGATGAGAAGATTCTTGGTGACTGTGGGTATGTTACTAAACATATTTGCTATTTGCTATTTACTATTTACCGATTTGCTATTTTTCACTTGCAACGCCTTTCATTGCAATTTCGCGTGCAAAATTACGAAAAATATCTCTTTCGGGAGCAAAAATGACCAGTTATCAACTATTTTTCATTAAAAAAGTGATTTTTTTTTGATTTTTGTTTGTTTTCTAAATACTTTAGCTTATATTTGCGGAGGAATTTGAAACAACTTTATTAATATTCACTTTAAAAACTTTCAAAAATTATGAACAAAACAGAATTGGTTGAGAAGATTGCAGCAGGTGCTGGTCTCTCGAAAGTAGATGCAAAGAAAGCTCTCGACGCAACAGTGGCAGCTATCAAGGACGCCCTCGTAGCTGGCGACAAAGTGTCTCTCGTAGGCTTTGGCACATTCTCTGTCAACGAGCGCCCCGCTCGTGAGGGTATCAATCCTTCCACGAAGCAGAAGATCACCATCGCTGCAAAGAAGGTTGCCAAATTCAAGGCCGGTGCCGATTTCACCGAGGCAATGAACTAATACTCTTTTGTAAATAAATTTTACGCAGGCAACCACCATTGCAGCGGTTGCCTGCGCTATTTGAAAACGTAGCTGTCAACAACCCAATAAAACATTGAAATCGCTTATGAAACATTTTGCACTCACACTTTTTGCCGTGGCAGCCATGAGCGTGCCATCGTTGGCCCAAACTCCTGCCAGGACTATCTCGGCCAGCACCAACAAGCTTAATGTTGAGCAGCTGCAGGGCGAGAGCCAGAACGTGCAGCTGAGCCGCTATTTCTTTGCCGGCTACAACACCCTTTGCCTGCCCATGTCTCTCACCTCCGAGCAGCTGTCGGCAGCAGCCAGCGGCCTTACCGTGGAGCGCTTGGCCGCCATACATCAGGAGGGCAACGTGCTGAACCTCTATTTCGTCGACTGCACCTCAGAAGGCATCGAGGCTGGCGTGCCCTATCTGGTCTATTCGCCTACATCGCAGTTCCTTCGTGCTCGCAAGGACAATGCCGTTCGTGTCGACGCCGGTCTTAAGGCCGTTCGTATGAGCGATGGCGAAGGCAACACCGTGACTTTCAGCAGCAGCTGGGAGGCTATGGCCAAAGAAGGCCGCTATGGAATACCTGCACAGCAGAACGTGACGCCGCTGGAGAGTGTGCTCGTGCGCACCGAGGGCGACAAGACATTCCTGCCCACACGCTGCGGCTTCTCGTGGGACCAGCAGTCGTCGACAGCCTCTGAGCTACGCATCTGCCACGCTCCTTCAATGGGCGAAGTAAACGCCATCGTAGGTGTAGAGAAGGCGCAGACGGTGGTCGACACCTACGACCTGAGCGGACGCAAGGTCGCTGGCCAGCAGAAGAAAGGCATCTATGTCGTCGGTGGCGAGAAGGTCATCAAGTAGCACAGAGCCTCAACTGAAAAAAGCAAAAAGACATGAAGATGGCGCGGTTTTTGCCGCGCCTTCTTCATGTCTCCATTATTAAGTGAGCCCACTTGCCAATGTCGCTCCTTCGTTAAAGAGTCACAAAAGTAATGCAATTCTTCAAAAAATTTTGTTCCTTTCCCGTTTTTTAACTAATTTTGCACGTGTAGAGAAAACAAACCTTTAAAACTGAAAAAAATGAATCTGAAATCTTTCTATTTGGCTTTGGCTCTGACCGCCGCAATACCGGCATCAGCCCAGCATGTCATGGACGTGAAGACACAGAAACTGGGAGCTCCCGTCCAGCCGACGATGTACGGAATTTTCTTTGAAGACATCAACTATGCCGCCGACGGTGGCTTGTATGCCGAGCTGGTGATGAACCGTTCGTTCGAGTTTCCCAACCATCTGGCAGGATGGGACATTTCGGGAGAGGTGGAGATAAAGGACGACGGCCCCTTCGACAGAAATCCGCACTACGCCCGTCTGGAGCCTTCCGGCCACAGCGACAAGCACACCATGATTGAGAACCGCGGATTCTTCGGCATCGGCGTGAAAGGCGGCGAGGACTACAGCTTCTCCGTCTGGGCGCGCGTTCCCGACGGGGGCAAGTCGAAACTGTATGTCGACCTGGTTGACAACGCCACCATGGGCGACGACCAGAAGATGGGGAGCACCAGCGTGGAAGTGAGCGGCAAGGAGTGGAAGAAGTACACCGCCACCATCAAGCCCAAGCGCACCTTCGCCAAGGCACACCTCCGCGTGTGGGGCGACAGCAAGACCACTACCGACGTGGAGCACGTGAGCCTCTTCCCTGTCAAGACCTGGAAGGGCCGCGAGAACGGCATGCGCCAGGACCTGGCACAGGCTCTTTACGACATGCACCCCGGCGTGTTCCGCTTCCCCGGAGGATGCATAGTCGAAGGCACCGACCTGGAGACACGCTACCAGTGGAAGAACAGCGTTGGCCCGGTGGAGAACCGTCCGCTGAACGAGAACCGCTGGCACTACACCTTCACACACCGCTATTTCCCCAACTACTACCAGAGCTACGGCCTCGGCTTCTTCGAGTTCTTCCAGCTCTGCGAGGACTTCGGCTGCGAGCCGCTGCCCGTCATCTCGTGCGGCCTCTCATGCCAGTTCCAGAACCCCGACCCGACGAAGGACGGTGTACACGTGCCACTCGACGACCTCGATGACTACATACAGGACGCCCTCGACCTCGTGGAGTTTGCCAATGGCCCCGTGGACAGCAAGTGGGGCAAGGTGCGTGCCGACATGGGCCATCCGGAGCCCTTCAACCTTAAGTTCCTCGGCGTGGGCAACGAGCAGTGGGACTACGACGAGAAGCACGGCGGCTACGGCCCGGTCTTCACCGAGCGACTGAAGAAATTCAGCGATGCACTGCGCGCAAAATATCCCGCTCTGAAGCTCATAGGCACCACCGGCCCGAACTCTGAAGGCTGGGACTTCGACCTGCTGCAGCCACGCATGAAAGAGCTGAAGGTCGACCTCTACGACGAGCACTACTACCGCAACGAGCAGTGGTTCCTCACCCACGGTCTGCGCTACGACAGCTACGACCGCAAGGGCCCGCGCGTCTTCGCCGGCGAGTATGCCTGCCACGGGAAGGGAAAGAAATGGAACCACTTCGAGACTTCTCTCTACGAGGCTGCCCACATGACAGGCATTGAGCGCAACGCCGACCTCGTACACATGGCCACCTACGCACCGCTCTTCGCACACGTAGAGGGCTGGCAGTGGCGCCCCGACGCCATCTGGTACGACAACCTCCGTTCATTCAAGTCGGTGAGCTACTACGTGCAGCAGATGTTTGCCATGAACAAGGGCACCAACGTGCTGTCGCTGACCATGGACGGCAAGCCCGTGGCAGGACAGGAAGGGCAGGACGGACTCTTTGCCAGCTCGGTCTTCGACGCTGCCACCAGCGAGGTGGTGGTCAAGATTGTCAACACCTCTAAGCAGGCACAGACAGTGACACTCAACCTCCTGGGCATCAAGGGCGACCGCACGGCACAGACGCTGACACTGCACCACGACGGCTCCTTGGACGACGAGAACACACTCGACCAGCCCGACAAGATTTGTCCTGTGGAAGGCACAGCATCTGTGACTGCCGGGAAGAAGGCCGCCACACTCACCGACGAGCTGCCTGCCATGACATTCCGTCTTTACAGAATAAAGAAATAGAAATGAAGATCCTTATCACCGGAGCCAGTGGTTTCATTGGCTCCTTCATTGTGGAAGAGGCCCTGCGGCGCGGCATGGACACATGGGCTGCCATGCGCCGCAGCAGCAAGAAAGACTTCCTCACCGACCCGAACATCAACTTCATCGAGCTCGACCTCTCGTCGCAGCAGAAGCTGGAGGAGCAGTTGCGTGGCCACCAGTTCGACTATGTGGTCCATGCCGCCGGAGTGACGAAGTGCCTCAACCGTGAGGACTTCTTCCGCATCAACACCGAGGGCACGAAGAACCTGGTGCGTGCACTCATCAGCCTACAGATGCCGCTGAAGCGTTTCGTCTACATCAGCTCGCTAAGCATCTTCGGTGCCATCCGCGAGCAGCAGCCATACGAGGACATACGCGAGACCGACACACCGCAGCCCAACACCGACTACGGCCGCAGCAAGCTCGAGGCCGAGCGGTGGCTGGACACTATCGCCACCACTGCCACCCACGAGGGGGCTTCTGTAGTTGCCGGGGCTGAAGGTGTAGTGCCACCCTCGGGGGGCGAAAAGGGGACCTTCCCCTACGTAGTACTCCGTCCCACCGGCGTCTACGGACCGCGTGAGCGCGACTATTTCCTCATGGCCAAGAGCATAAAGCAGCACTCCGACTTTGCCGTGGGCTACCAGCAACAGGACATCACCTTCGTCTATGTGCAGGACGTGGTGCAAGCCGTCTTCCTGGCCTGTGACCACGGAAAGACGGGACGCAAATATTTCCTCAGCGACGGACAGGTATATCAGTCGACAACGTTCTCCGACCTTATCCGCCAAGAGCTGGGCAACCCCTGGTGGATACGCATCACTGCACCTATATGGGTGCTGCGCATAGTCACATTCTTTGGCGACAAGATAGGCCATATCACCGGAAAAATCTCCGCTCTGAACAACGACAAGTACCACATCTTGCGCCAGCGCAACTGGCGCTGCGACATAGAGCCGGCACGACGTGAGCTGGGCTACGAACCCAAGTACACGCTCAAAGAGGGAGTGCCCATAACTATAAAGTGGTATAAAGACAACGGATGGCTATGAGATAAATGAGAAATGAGAGATGAGAAATGCCATGCGGCAGCCTTGAGTGCAACCACACCGTGCGCAGCCCATTTTTCATTTCTTCATTTTCATTTCTCATTTCTCATTTCTCATTCCTCATTTCTCATTCCTCATTTTTATATAAATAAATATGAAGCAGATGTTTAAGTTGGAGAAGAAGCCCGTTCGAGGGCTGCTGTGGCTGGAGTGGGTCATGGTGGCCTATGCTGTGCTCACTGCCATCATGATACTGTTCGCCTACGACCGTCTGCACCATCCGCGCCAGATGCTTCTGGACAGGGGCCAGGCCATACTCATGGTGCTTGCGCTGTGGGGCGTCTACCGCCTGTTGCCCTGCCGGGTGACACTGCTCTGCCGCGTGTTGGCACAGCTGCTGATGCTCGGGCTGTGGTACCCCGACACCTTCGAGCTCAACCGCATACTGCCCAACCTGGACCACATCTTCGCACAGGCCGAACAGGTGGTGTTCGGCTTCCAGCCAGCCCTCACGTTCAGCCAGGAGTTCAGCTCGCCCGTCTTCAGCGAGCTGCTCACGCTGGGCTACGTCAGCTACTACCCCATGATTGTCACCGTCGTGGTGTTCTATTTCTTCTGCCGTTACGAGCAGTTCCTGCGTGCCTCGTTCGTGGTCATCGCCTCGTTCTTCATCTTCTACGTCATCTTCGACTTGCTGCCTGTCGCCGGGCCGCAGTACTACTATCCGGCTGTGGGCCTGGACCAGATAGCCAGTGGCGTCTTCCCAAATATCGGCGACTATTTCTACAACTACGACATCACCAGCCCCGACGCCGCTCTGAACCCTCCCGGCTGGAAAGACGGCCTGTTCTACCACATGCTTGCCAATGCCCACCACGCCGGCGAGCGTCCCACGGCGGCCTTCCCCAGCAGCCATGTGGGCATAGCCACCGTGCTGATGTGGCTGGCAAGGGAGACGCGCAGCCGCCGGCTGTTCTTCACTCTCCTCCCACTGGCCGTACTGATGTTCTTCGCCACCTTCTACATACAGGCCCACTATGTCATAGACGCCGTTGCCGGCCTCCTTGTCGGCACCGCCATGTACTTCGGTCTGAAGGCTGCCTACGTAAGATAAAAGATCTTTTACTCTTTCACTTTTACCATCTCATAACTCTCGATGGTGCGGCGGTCCTCGCTGATGTTAAGGCCGACGGCCCAGACGGGACGCGGGTCGGCGGCGAAGCGCACGGCGTAGTCCTTCTTCAAGATTTGCTCTGTGGCCTCGTGGGCGGTCTTGGCGAACTTGAACTCCAGGATGTAAATGGCATCCTGCAGCTTCACGGCGATGTCGAAACGACCGTCGCTGGTCTGACCTTCGGCCTCCACGTCGCCTCCGATGCCGACCATCAGCGAGTAGAACAGTGCCTCGTAGAACTGCTCATTTTGGTTCTTGTCCGTGATGCTGTAAGGGATGCCGGCATACCACTTCCGTAAAGACTCCATGAACTGCTCGAAGGTGGTCTTCTTTAGGCGAAATCTGCGGAAAGCGATACTCATCTGGTCAGTGCTGCCAAAGTATTCCGGGCAATAGTAATTGTAAAGGGAGTCGGCAAAGCCTTCATGCACTTCAGCATTGGGGAAGCCCAAAGTGAAGATCTTCTCCTCATAGTCGTACCCCTTGATAGTGAGGTAGCCACTTTGGAAAAGTACTGGTATGGGATCTTCTATGCGCTCCGTCGGGGCATCGAAACGCTTCATGTCGGTCTCGAAGCCTTCCAGCTCGGGCATGACGAGCTGTTTCACGCGCAGCAGGCTGATGAGCGACGACGGCGTGCCAGTACCAAACCAGTAGTTGTCTATCCAGCCCTGTTCGAAGGCATAGAACAGGCTCCAGGGATTGTAGATGTCGGTCAACTGGTCCGTGAAGTGGTAGCCGTCGTACATCCGTTTCAGTTCGGCCACCGTCTCGTCGTAGGTCATCGGACGGCGGCGGCGGCGACCGATAGCCTCGGCCAGCCACTCTATGTCGGGCTTCAGCTGTGTGAACAGTTCCTCCTCGGTGATGCCACAGATGCCCTCGTACTCCGGGTTGAAGGTCAGCACGTTCAGGTTGTTCAGCTCACTGAAGACGGAGAGTTGCGAGAATTTCGAGATGCCCGTGAGGAACACGAACTTCAGATAATCGGCCTGCGACTTCAGCGGTGAGAACTGGTCGCGCACACGCTGGCGCAGATGATCCTGGAGCTGTGGGTCGTGCAGGGTGTCGAGCATCGGAGCGTCGTATTCGTCGATGAGCACCACCACCTCACGGTCATATTTTTCGTAGGCGGCATGGATTATTTCAACGAAACGGTCGCTGAGCTTCATGTCGTTGCTGAACGTAAGGCCATACTCCCTGCCCATGCGCCTGAGGATACCGCCGCAGATGTCGTCCACGCTGGTCTCGTCGTAATACTTGCCTGTGCTCAGGTCCAGCCTCAGCACGGTATGCGGTGTCCACTCTGTCTCCATCTGCTCGATGGCCAGACCCTTGAACAGCTCCTTGCGCCCCTCGAAATAGGCCTGCAAGGTGCTCACCAAGAGCGACTTGCCGAAGCGTCGCGGACGGCTCAGGAAGAAGTTCTTCCCTTTCGCGTGAGCCAGTTTGTACACATACGCCGTCTTGTCCACATAGACGCACTCGCGATTGATGATGTCGGGGAACCACTGCAGCCCTATGCCGTATCCTCTCTTCTCTGCCATAACCGTATCTGATTTATTCTTCTATATAAATGATGTTTTTTAAGCGTTTGCGTAGAGACGTCACATTGTGGCGTCTCTACTGTCGGCTGCAAAAATAATCATTTTACACCGAACGGCCAAAAGTTTTCCTTAAAACCTTTGGCTGTTCCGTCTTTTCTCCGTATTTTTTGCACCTTCTATATAAATGATGTTATTTTGGCGTTTGCGTAGAGACGTCACATTGTGGCGCCTCTACTGTCGGCTACAAGTTTTTTGTGCGGTCACTATTCGTTGTTGGTAGGAGGCCGTAGGTTTCCGAGACATTCGGTTAGGGTTGCAACGACTTTAGACGTATGTAATTCTATTTTGCCTATACGCAAAATACCTTGCGCCTATACGCAAAAGTATTTTTGCCTATACGCAAAAAGTCCTCGCCTGTACGCAAAAACAAACCAGAAGCGTCTGACCCCATCATTTTTTCTGTTCTTTTTTTGGCCGTTCCATCTTTTCTTTGTATTTTTGCACCGTGGTTTCCTGTGCGGACCGACGTTTGAGGCGATTTACAATCCCCGGTGCCAGCCCGCAAGCCGTTGGGAGAGCCTGTGCGGCAAGGTTTCCATGTACTTACTAAAGATGAGCGTTTAGCGCAGATTGTCCTATCTTAGAACGTGGAAAATTCAAGTCACGGACGATATGCAATAACGTTCACGTTGATTGGTGTATTATTTCTCTTCATCTTTGATGATTGGGATAATCATACCTTGAGGCGTGGACATATTGTATCGTTATGTGACAATGGCAATTTCCACGGCCTTAAGATAATAATGATGCAATCCGTCCACGCTTTCTTTATGCCCGTATGATTATTCAATTAACAACATTATTAACTTTTAAAACTTTACAAAGATGAAGACAAAACGACTATTTAGTTTATTTTTGTTGTCCTGTCTCTTGCTCTGTGCCTCCGCGCTGCACGCCCAGGAGCCTTACGCCGCACTGAACGAGGACAACACAGTGCTCACCTTCTACTACGACACGCAAAAAGCTGAGCGCAACGGCATGAGCGTCGGGCCGTTTGAGTATGTTAATAATCAATACACCACAAGTTGGTATGCGCAGCGCTCCACCATCACCACTGTGGTGTTCGATGCCTCGTTTGCCGACTGCATGTCGCTCGCCAGCACTGCTTATTGGTTCTATGGATGCTCTAAGCTTACTACCATCACAGGCATAGAGAATCTTAAGACCGACAACGTTACGGACATGCAATGTATGTTCTGCGGTTGTTCCGGCCTGACGAGCCTCGACGTGAGCGGCTTCAAGACCGACAACGTGACGGGCATGAGCAGCATGTTCTGCTACTGCTACAGCCTGACGAGCCTCGACCTGAGCGGCTTCAAGACCGACAACGTGACGAACATGAGAGACATGTTCGCCTACTGCTCCAGCCTTACGACTCTCAACCTGAGCGGCTTCAAGACCGACAACGTGACGAGCATGAGCAACATGTTCTACTACTGCTCCAAGCTGACGAGCCTCGATGTGAGCGGCTTCAAGAACGACAACGTTACGGACATGAGCAGCATGTTCGGTTACTGCTCCAGCCTGACGAGCCTCGACGTGAGCGGCTTCAAGACCGACAACGTGACGTACATGAGCAGCATGTTCCGGGGCTGCTCTGGCCTGACGAGCCTCGACCTGAGCGGCTTCAAGACCGCCAACGTGACGAACATGGGCGACATGTTCTGGGGCTGCTCTGGCCTGACGAGCCTCTACGTGAGTGGCTTCAAGACCGACAACGTGACGAGCATGAGCAACATGTTCTACGGCTGCTCCAGCCTGACGAGCCTCGACCTTGGTAGTTTCTTAACCATTTTTGTTACGGACATGTCTGATATGTTCTACAATTGCACCAATCTACAAACCGTCTATGTGAGCAATGGCTGGATTACTGATAAAGTGACTAAAAGCAGCGGTATGTTCTCTGGCTGTTCCAGTATCGTGGGAAGCCAAGGAACAAAGTACGATAGTGCACATACAGATAAAGTATATGCCCGTATTGACGGTGATGCAGACGCTCCTGGCTACTTGACACTATCAGATGCTGATGTGCCATTTGCCTACGGGCGGATGAGTGACGATGGTACTACGTTGACATACTACTACGACAACAAGGTGAGCGGTGACTGCATACCTGTAAGAGAAGTATCTTACGCTCAGAAAAACAAACTGACTACTGTGGTGTTCGATGCGTCATTCGCTGGCTACACATCGCTTACAAAAACCGCAAGATGGTTCTATGATTGTGGAAGCCTAGCTGCTATAACCGGTATCGAAAACCTCAAGACCGACAACGTGACGGACATGAGACAAATGTTCTACGGCTGCTCCAAGCTGACGAGCCTCGACTTGAGCGGCTTCAATACAGACAACGTGACGGACATGAGACAAATGTTCTACGGCTGCTCCAAGCTGACGAGCCTCGACTTGAGCGGCTTCAATACAGACAACGTGACGGACATGAGACAAATGTTCTATCAATGCCGCAGCCTGAAAAGCCTCGACGTGAGCGGCTTTAAGACCGATAACGTGACGAGCATGAGCCACATGTTCGAGAGTTGCTCTGGTCTGACGAGCCTCGACTTGAGCGGTTGGAAGAATGACAAAGTGACGGACATGAGCGGCATGTTAATCTACTGCCGCAGCCTGACGAGCCTCGACTTGAGCGGCTTCAAGACCGACAACGTGACGGACATGAGCAGCATGTTCTCCAGCTGCTCCAGCCTGACGAGCCTCGACTTGAGCGGCTTCAAGACCGACAACGTGACGGACATGAGCGGCATGTTCTCCAGCTGCTCCAGCCTGACGAGCCTTGACCTGAGCGGCTTCAAGACCGACAAAGTGACTAACATGAGGTACATGTTTAACGGCTGTTCCAGCCTGACGAGCCTCGACGTGAGCGGCTTCAAGACCGACAACGTGACGAAAATGAGCTACATGTTCTCCGGCTGCTCTGGCCTGACGAGCCTCGACGTGAGTGGCTTCAAGACCGACAACGTGACGGACATGAGCTGGATGTTCTCCGGCTGCTCCGGCCTGACGAGCCTCGACCTAAGCAGCTTCAAGACCGACAACGTGACGGACATGAGCTACATGTTCTCCGGCTGCTCTGGCCTGACGAGCCTCGACCTAAGCAGCTTCAAGACCGACAACGTGACGGACATGAGCTACATGTTCTCCGGCTGCTCTGGCCTGACGAGCCTCGACGTGAGTGGCTTCAAGACCGACAAAGTAAAGAGCATGAGCGGCATGTTCTCCGGCTGCTCCAGCCTGACGAGCCTCGACCTGAGCGGCTTCAAGACCGACAAAGTGACGAGCATGTTCTACATGTTCTCCAGCTGCTCCGGCCTAACGAGCCTCGACGTAAGCGACTTCAAGACCGACAACGTGACGAACATGAGTTACATGTTCTACAAATGTTCTGGCCTGACGAGCCTCGACCTGAGCGGTTGGAAAAATGATAATGTGACGGACATGAGTTACATGTTCTCCGGCTGCTCTGGCCTGACGAGCCTCGACCTGAGCGGCTTCAAGACCGACAAAGTGACGGACATGAGTCTTATGTTCTCCGGCTGCTCCAGCCTGACGAGCCTCGACGTGAGCGGCTTCAAGACCGACAAAGTGACGAGCATGTCCTACATGTTCTCCGGCTGCTCTGGCCTGACAACTATTTACGCCGGCGACGGATGGAGCACAGGAAAGGTAACGAGTGGAAGTTTGATGTTCCTAAATTGTAATAGCCTCGTTGGTGGGCAAGGTACGGCTTTCGATAGCAGGTACACCGACTATACTTACGCCCGCATCGACGGCGGCACGGCGGCTCCCGGCTACTTCACCTATAAGGCAGCACAGCAGGGCGTCAAGGGCGACGTGAACGCTGACCAAAAGGTAGACATGGCCGATGCACAGGCATTGATAAACGCTATTATAAAAGGTACGAGCGAAGCTGCCGCCGACTTGAACGGCGACGGCAAGGTGGACATTGCCGACCTGATAAAGCTGCTGAGGCTGATGGAGAAAAAATAAGGAGTGACAAAGAGTGAGAAATAGTGGCCAAAGGTGCGGCTTTTTTGCTAAAATGTTGTGAAAAGAGAACAATTTTGAGTCAAATAATGAAAAAAAACGGAAAAGTTATGGTAAATTGGAAAAAAAGTCGTACCTTTGGCACGGAATTCTATGTTTCCTCGATATTAATAGTTTAAATAATAACAGTAAAAAGTAAAACTTATGAAGAAAATGAAACTTTTTATGCTTGGCATGATGATGGCTATGGGTGGCACCGCTATGGCACAGCAGGTGACCCTCACCGCCAATGATGCTACAGACAAGAAGGCTGGCTGGACGATGAGCATCCAGACGCCGAAGCAGATTGCCGGCTGGCAGATGGAGATCGCTCTTCCCGAAGGCATCACCATCCCCTCGAAGGAACTGAAAGTTGGCGACGCCACTTTCACTGAGTACGACGTGACGCTGCCCGCACGCTATGGCGCAAAGTACAAGGCAGTAGGCACACCAACAGACAAGGGCGTGTTCCTGTTCTTCATCCCCGTGGCTGAGACCTACACCGCCAACGACTTCCAGATTACTGGCACAGAGGGTGATGCTTGCACCATCACACTGCAGACAGAGGGCTTTGAGGGTCCTGCCACAGTGGCTGTCACAAACATCTGCGCTTCCGATGTCGACGGCAACTCGACCGACCTGGCTGGCGCTGACGTGACCTTCACTCTTAACCACCCCCTGGGTGATGCCAGCAGTGATTTCCTTGTTGACGGTTCGGATATCCAACTCTTGATTAACCATGTCGTTGCTGATACTTTCGTTGAGTCTGCTGATGTGGTTAAGGATGGAACTATTGATGGTTCCGATATTCAGAAAACCATTAATGTCATTCTTGAGTAGAATATTAAGTAAACAGAAAAGTAATTTCATAAACATTTATATCTGAACAATTATGAATAAAATAAAGACTTTATTTGTTGCTTTAGCAGCTCTTGCTTCCACAACTGCTTTTGCACAGACTGTTGTCCCATCGCCATCCACTGTTGTCATTGAGCCAGGAGGTACTGCAGACGTAACCTTTGCTGTGGAAAACGATACTGAAACAAAGGCTGCGCTGGTTGAATTTTTCCTTTACTTGCCCGAAGGAATTACAGTCGCTTATGACGTAGATGAAGAGGACTATATTTATGAAAAGGTCAGCACTATGCTTATCAAGTCACACTCTGTGACTGTATCTAAGAGAGCAGACGGTTCTTTCTATGTTCTTGTAAAGAACGAAAGCGGAAAAGAGTTCAAAGGTACTTCTGGTGATTACCTCACCTTGACTCTTGCTGCCGATGCAAGCTTTAGTGGCTCAGCTGAAGCAACAATGACAGACATCCATCTTGTTAAACTTGATGCCTCCAAGTTCCAGTCTTCCACCGAGAACAAGTTTACAATTGGTGATCCAAGTACTGTTGGCATCCGTGGTATCTATGCCGCTGGCGAGGAAGCTCCTCTGTATAACACTGCCGGCCAGCGTGTGCAGAAGGCTCACAAGGGTCTGTACATCCAGAACGGCAAGAAGGTTGTGAAGAAGTAAACCGACGACTGTCGTATTTACAGATAAAAAAAGAAAATGTCCGGGGCAGGTGAATTCCTGTTCCGGACTTTTTTTAGTGGGTAAAGCTTCCAAGCTTTGCAGCAGTAAGCTAAGCTTTCAGGCTTCGCAGCAGTGGGTGAAGCGTGGAAGCTTTGCCCGCTACTTCAGTCCGTTCCAGCTTGTGCGCGGGGTGAAGATGTTGACGTAGAGTGAAGGGCAGTTGTTGGCCTTGTAGAGGTTGTCGTTCCATCCGCGCTGCACGGTGACGCTGCGCTTGTTGGTGCTCCAGGCATTGCCGTCGGCCACGACGTAGAGGGTGTAGACGTATGCCTGCAGCACCTCGCTCTCAGCCTTCCATGTGTTTTCCTGTCCTATCTCCATGTTGATGGTGTATGGCTCGGTGGGGTTGTAGCCGTTCTCCTTTGTGGCTCCGGAGAGGGTGGCGGCTGTCATGCAGCGCTGCACGTACGAGTCGTTGTCGGGCGAGTATTCCGATGTCACTATGTGGCGTGACAGCTCCCTCAGAACCTCCGTCTTGCAGATGCTGTAGCAGAGCAGGTCCAGGCAGCGCTCGCCGGTGGCATTGTTGCGTGCCCATATCTCGAAGGCCATGGGCAGCATGGCGGCAGTGCCGTATGGTGTCTTGCCCAGGAACTGCTCGTAGACAGCCTTGAACTCGGTGTAGCCCGAGGGGACGTTGGTGAAGGTCACCTTGCCTGTTGCTCCAGCGGCGTATGTGTCGTCCATGGTGCCCTCCATGGTGTAGGTGTGGCTGCCGTAGGTCATGGTGTTGCCGTTGACGCTGGCCGGCTTGCTTTCCTCGTTCACCAGACGGGCCCACGAGTCGACAGCCTTTTTGCCACCACCTTCGCCTGTGTATTCGTCACTCTTGTTGTCTTTCTCTTCGCACGCTGTCAAGCCGACGGCCGACGCAAATGTCAGCGATGCTGCGAGCACGGTTAAAAATGTTCTCTTTTTCATGATGATTGGTTTTTGGGTTATTAAAATTGGGAAACTTAAGGATGCTCCCTGTGGAGCTTATGGTCTGGTCTGTCCTTCTCCCTCTATGAGCCACTTGTAGGTGGTTATCTCTTCCAGTGCCATCGGCCCGCGTGGGCCGAGCTTCTGTGTCGATATGCCTATCTCTGCCCCGAGACCGAACTGTGCCCCGTCGGTGAAGCTGGTGGGCGCGTTCCAGTAGACGCAGGCAGCGTCGACATGTGCCTGGAAGCGTCGTGCGGTCTGCTCGTCGCTGGTGATGATGGCCTCGCTGTGGCCACTGCCGTAGCGGTCTATGTGGTCCAGGGCCTCGTCGAGCGTGTCGACGGTCTTCACGGCCAGCTTGTAGTCCATGAACTCCGTGCCGAAGCTCTCGGCGGTGGCGTGCTGTATAAGCGAGGGGTGAAGGGCGAAGAGCGGAGAGCCGGCCAGCGCGGTGTAAGCCCTGTCATCGCAGTAGAGCGTGACGGGCGGTTTTGCTGTTTCGTTTGTTGCGATACAATCGCAACATACAGGAGAGGCGGGGGCGGCGAGCATGGGGGTGACGAGTGCTGGCAGGTCGCCGAGACGGCTCTCGTGGATGATGAGGCAGTCCAGCGCGTTGCATACGCTGACGCGGCGGGTCTTGGCATTCGTGATGATGGCCTTGCCCATCTCCAGGTCGCCGTCCTTGTCGAAATAGGTGTTCACCACTCCTGCGCCAGTCTCTATGACCGGCACGCGGGCCGTGTCGCGTACAAAGTCGATGAGCTTGCGCCCTCCACGTGGTATGCAGAGGTCCACGTAGCCCACGGCATTCAGCATCTCGCCCGTCGCCTCGTGTGTGGCAGGCAGCAGGGTGACTACATCGGGGCAGACGCCAAAGCGCTGGAGCACCTCATGGATGACGGCCACGCCAGCCTCGTTTGAAGCCTCAGCGTCGCGTCCGCCCTTCAGCACACAGGCGTTGCCGCTCTTGAAACAGAGCGAGAAGACATCGTAGGTGACGTTGGGCCGTGCCTCGTAGATCATGCCTATGACGCCGAAGGGCACCGACACACGGCACAGGCGCAGGCCGTTGGGCAGTGTCTTCTGCTTGGTGATGTGTCCGAGGGGCGAGGGTAGGGTGGCCACGTTGCGCATGTCGGCGGCAATGTCCTCGAGCCGTTTCCCCGTCAGCTGCAGACGGTCGTAGAGTGGGTTGCTCTGCGCCATCTTGGCCAGGTCCTGTGCGTTGGCGGCCAGGATGGCCTCCTTGTTGCCAGTGATGGCATCGGCCACGGCCAGCAGTATCTCGTTGCGCTGCTGGTCACTGAGCAAGGCCAGCTCGCGGCTGGCTCGCTTTACTCGTTCAAAAGTATCTTTCAGTTGCATGGTATGAATTCTGTATGGGGTGTTGTCTCTGGTTTGTTGACAAGGTCGGTAAGTATGTTCTCGCGCTCGCCGTTGGCAATGATGACTCTTATGCCGGCGCGTTGCACGCGGGTTGCGGTGGTGTACTTCGAGTGCATGCCTCCGCGGCCGAAGGCACTCTTCTCCGCCTTTATGTACTGTGAGAGGTCGCGGCCCGGCTCCACCTGCGGGATGATGTG
>Ga0247610_10003083_pt1 | contig 18631 bp, 27 predicted proteins | sample 174DNAGHGhighgp2_FD_193483 | JGI IMG/M metagenome (GOLD analysis project Ga0247610, IMG submission 193483) | Sheep rumen microbial communities from Palmerston North, Manawatu-Wanganui, New Zealand - 1742 DNA GHGhigh gp2 | ecosystem: Host-associated > Mammals > Digestive system > Stomach > Rumen...
AATTTCCACTTTTAATTGTTATTCCTCTTGACAATCGTCATCCATGAATTTATATTTATGGCTATGTAGAACTTTCGTGTTGAAAGGACGCCTTTCGTTTAAAATTTTAAACACAGTCCTATTCTACTGGTCAGTTCGCCATTCCTTATCGGGCGACTTATCCACAACATTAAAGTGCTACATTGCCGTCCTTAACCCCCGTTTAGATTCATTTATTCGCACTGTATCACGCTCTTAGCGAACAGTCGTGGGCGTTTGAAGCGTTGAATGGGTGTTAATGGTTATAGCGTCATAGACAAGTGAAAAGGGGCTATAAGCCCCTTTTATGGTCGAAGGCGACCATTCCCATAAATGGCGACAGAAAAACACCCAAATTCGGGATCCTTAATGGATTGTGAACCACGCACAGTTATAAAATCGTGGTGGGGTCAAAATGAAATTTTGACATAAGAATACATGTAATTATTTTAATTAAATAATTTCTCTATATTCTTTAATTAAAGATATATGTATCGTTATGTCAAAAATCGGAGCGATTTTTAGACAATTTACGGGGCATTTACTGCCCATTGGGAGTTCATTGTGAGTTCATCAAACCCACCTTAAAAAATCCCCTTATAGCGTGGTTTCCTGCCCACAAAGTCCTATTTTGAACACCCCCCACACCCCCAAGTTCTGTTTTCTCGCCGTGTTTTTGGAATGTGGTTTTTGGGGACTTGCCATTTCCCCAACTTTCCCCTTAAATGCCCTTAGAACGCTCTATAAGGCGTTCCTTATGGGTTTTGTCGTTTGGTCTATTAGATGTAATTTTTACGGACAGGGAATGGAATTGCGGGGCGTTTCTGAATTTCGACCATTTTGTCGTATTTCACGATATGGGTCAAATGCTCGAAGAACTTTCTGTTGGTATCAAATTTTTTGCTCCACAAAACGAAATTGAACCAAAGGAGATAATTTCTCAAGTATTTCGTTGCTACACCACGGAAAGGTTTAAACCAAAATTTCATGTTTGAATGGTAATTGTTAATTCTTTGAATGGACAGGTCGCCTGATTTGGTTGTGTAATCGTCAGATTTGAATTGGACAAGTGCTATCTTCATTTGATTACACATTTTGACATAGGCGGTATTTTTGTCTGAACACATAATGGAGCGTTGTTCTATGTGTGTATCGAAAGCCTGAACAAGATGTTTTGTGCGACATTTTCCCAAGTTCGTGGGGATAGCCAAAGCCTCTTTATTGTGGTCAATGCCACAGCAGACATTCACCATGTCGTTTAATGCTCTCGGCGTCTTTTCGGGGTGTCTGATGTAATATGTCCTAAGTTCTTCGGCACACATTCCGTAATAAACGAGGTGATTCCAGGGATTTCCTTTGAAAGAAAGATTGAATGAAGTTTCGTCTGCTTCGAGAATACCACCCAAAACGACCTTTTCGTTGGGAATGGTGAGAGAATCGAGAAGACGATGTCGCCACCTGAACGCAGTTTTCGTTGAACAATTACACAACTCGGCAGAATCCCGAATGGATTTTCTGTCCGTTACAGCGTTTATGACTTCCGAAATTTGATCGGGTCTTAAATGGCTATGGTAGAACACAGATTTAGCCGTAGAAGTGAATGTAGAGCCACAGTCCTTACATTTGTATCGTTGATGCTCCCCGACGAATTTCGAGCCTATTTTGTTCCCATCTTTGTCCTTTATGGCGTGGTAGCGTTTGACCATCCCAAATTTGACGATGTTCAAACATCCACATTTGACACAGGCGTGTTCTTTTTCCATTCTGTTGGACTTCATTAAGTCGTTAATGGATGATATGCCCATATTCAGTTTTCTGACCAAAGTTTTCCTTTCGTCAGGGTTCAAATGACCTATCAGTTGGTCGATAAGTTCAAGTGGTTTTTCGTGGTTTAATTCCATAGAAAAATGTCCTTTTTTATGGGTGTTTTGGTGTTCATTTGTTCAGTATAAAATATACATTTTTAAGGCGAAAAGTCAATGATTTTTGCCGTCATTTACTGATAAATTAAATGTCTAAAAATAGCACTTGTAAAAAGTTATTTACAGTTATGATGACAAATCCTGTCATTTTAGCACTTTGAAAAATTGGCGATTTTAAGCGAATTTTAAGGATTTTAACTTATAATTTTATTACATTGAATTTTGTCAAGGGGTAAACGAGATTATTTTGTATGTAAAACAAACCCTTTAAAATGTGCTGTATTTTTCTATATTATATGTCGTTGAAAGGGAGCGGAAACCAAAGGAAAAAGACGCGAAATTTCAACGAAAAATAACTCAATCAAAATCTGTTTTTCAGGGTCAAACAGGGAAATTGCTTAGCAGATTCCCAATGGGTTCTATTGGCTTGTTCGCCTTTAGATTATGGCTCGTGTTGTCTCTGAAAAATGGGTAAGTCAAACAATCAAAAAAAAGGAAAAAACAATATGAACAACTCTGTAAAGTCCATGCTCGAAAATAAGACCAACAACTTTTCCACCCGCGTTTTCAGCAACCTTATGGAAATCGCATCTAAATCCGGTGAATTTGAAAAGTTCCTTCCGTCCACATTTGACGATAAAATTTCTTTTGAAGATATGGCTGTGTCCGTGGCATTCGTCAACGGCAACCTTAATGTCGCCATTTGCGATAAAAGGAACTGCTCTTCTATGATGGATATGATGGGCAAAAATCAGTATGCCGAAAATTGCTTCATTTGGAACGGCGACATTGCCGATAAGATTATGAACTCTATCTGTTCTTCTCAGCAATATATGATGCTTAAATTCTTTGCTAATAACACATTCTATAAGTCTATGGACTTTAAGAACTTCGCCCGTGAATTCGACAAGCTCAATTTGAACATGTCCTTCGACAAGAGCATTCACAATTAACACACAAACAAAAAAGGAAAAAACAGAAATGAAAAAAATGAAAATATATGACGATGGCAGAATGAACCAAAGAAAACAAATGTCCGCAGAACAAATCAAAAAATGCGGTGCTATTTGGACTCCCCCTGAAATCATTGCTGAAATGATGGCAAAGGTTTCGCCTAAAATGTGGAAAGACCCGAGCAAAACTTTTCTCGACCCCACTTGTGGAGCAGGAAACATTTTGGTGGCAATGCTTTTAAAAAGACTTGACAATGGCGTTTCTAAAAAAGACGCTGTTTCCACGCTCTATGGCATTGAACTTCTTCCGTCAAATTTAAAAATATGCCACGAAAGGATCCTGAACATTGTTGGGAAACGATACGAAGGAATCGTCAAAAAGAACATTGTTTGTTCTGATGTGTTCAAATGGAACTTTGAAGAATGGCGACCTTACACAAAAAAAGAACTTATTGAAAAATACGGTAAAAAATACGCATAACAAAGGAGATGAAAAAATGACATATATAAACTTAATTGAAGAAATCGAAAACCTAGAAAACGCTTCATTTGAAGAAAAAATAGATTGGTTTAAACGCTGTCATAACAACACAGACAATGATGAAGTAAGAAAAGAAATTGAACATGCCGTTTCACGAATGGCAGAACAAATAAAAGAAAACGCATTAAAAAGAATAAAGGAGAATTCAAATGACAAAAGAACAAAGAAAGCTATTTGAAGACATCAAGAAAATGGGCATTTCTGAAAATGTCGCAGGGAAAAATTTTGAAAAAATCAAAATGCTAGAAGTCTTAAAAAAGACTTTGACCGAGCCAAGCGACAAAAATGAAGTCGATGCTGAAATCGCAAAACTTCGAGCAAGCCCTGAGTTCAAAGAAAACGAAATACAAAAGAAAATAGAAGATTTAAACACGGACTTCTAATTTCTTTCAAATAAATTAAAGAGTGTGACGCCCCACAAATGTGGGGTGCTTTTTTATAAATACAATATGAAAAAGAAAGCATTAAACGAATTGAACGATTATATAAGGGAAGAAACCACACAGGAAATTTTAAAGGAAATTCTCGTTATATTGTCGCAAATGAACGAAACGATAAAGCGAATTGAAAAGGCACTTAACGACCATACTGATTTTGTTAAGGGAGGTTTCTAATGTCATTGAACGGAAGAACAAAAGCGTATATAGACAAACAGGGCGTTTATCACCCATTCAAAACAAATCCAAGTATTCCTGAAAAGAATACACGAAAGAAGATTGACTTCATAAATTTTCTTATTGACAATATAACAGAACCTGTTTTCACATATAGCGACAAGCGATTAAATGAAGCTTTCGATTTGTCCGATGAAGACGAAGGGCTCGACATCGTGAAAATCACTTTCGCCATTATGAACCACAACCATATAGGAACAGGCGTAAACAACAACTTTGAAACCTTCGGTCATCTCATTATGGATTATGTTCCTGAACGATTTAGGGATATAAAATTCAATCGACAGACCGACACAAAGCATTACAGCAAACCCTACCAAGACTCTATTGAAAGATTTCAGGAATGGATTTGTATGATGAAGGCAAAAATAGAAAACCACCTTTCGGAAGAGTATTATTTACAGGGCAGAATGAAAAACCTAGAAATTCTGAAAAGAAGATACAAACAGAATTGGAGCGAATCAAAGACGGTCGATTTGACGGCTGAACAAAATTTCCGTATGGATGGCGATTCAAAGATTGAATTAAAAATCACTGACGCATAATCATTATAAATAAAACATAATTCTTTTTGTTCTCTCTCCTAAATAAAAAAGTTCCCCACATTGAATTTATTTCAGTGTGGGGTTTTTGATACATAATAAAAAGGAGCGTTATGGAATACGAAATAAAACTTCTCCCACACCAAAAAGCCTTATATAAATCCACGAAAAACATTGCTGGTCTTGTGTGTGGTCGTGGTTCTCGGAAAAACAGTAATTCTTTCTTGGATTATCGTCTTTCATTTATTACAAGAAAAAAGAATACTTGCGTTTTCCCAAACATACAAGTCGCTTTCTCAAAATCTGTTTGACGAAATCCTTAAACGATTTGACGAGCTTAAAATAAAGCCCCTATACAATAAAGGGGCGATGACGATAGCCTATAATAAAGGAATTTGCTTTGGCTACAGTTATGAAAACTGCGAATCGTCAAGGGGTCTTACAGAAATAAATTTGCTGGTTCTTGACGAACTTTGTTTGGCTCCAGCAGACATTTTGGCGATTACAGCACCATGTTTGAGAGGAAACTTCACGCCCATTATAAGGTTCGGAACTTCACCACGACAAGGTTCTGTTTGGAACAAGTGGCTAATCGACAACATGGCGACATCGAACATCGAAGTGTTTACTGCGAAAATGAGCGACAACACTTTTCTTTCGAAGGAATCATTGGAACTTTCAATGAACGCCATCACAGACGAGAAAATGAGATTACAGGAAATCGAAGGTGAAATTCTTTCGGATTATGACGAGAGCTGTATTTTATATGCCAATGATTTCCCGAAATCTTTCGTAGATAATTCCGCAAATTACCCATTAAAGATAGGGATTGACGGCTCTGGTCAGGGCAGGGATAAATCCGTTATTTGTATTCGCAAAGGAAATAAAATCATAAGTATAACGAAATACGACAAGTTAGACCCATTCGACTGTTCGACCGCCATTAAACTTATTCTCTTGAAAAACAAGTTCACGACCGATGATGTTTACGAAATAAACATAGATATGGGCTACGGTGAACGGCTATTTTGCGGTCTTAAATAAAGAATACCCGAATGTGAATTTAATTCCTTTTGCTTCGAAAGCGTCCAATGAATCATACGCCAATAAAAGGGCTGAAATGTATTTCAATCTTGCGAAGGCTGTGAGAAACGGCTTGTATATAGATGACCCAATGCTCACGGAAGAACTGACAAATACACGATTTATGCTTGACAAGAACGACAAATATATTTTGATGCCCAAAGCAGAATTAAAACTTATTCTGAACCGTTCCCCCGATACGGCAGACGCTTTGGCATTGACATTCTGCGATGAGGACAGAATGTTTGAAAAGAGAAACAACAAAAAACAAATCCGTCAATATGTCCGTTCAGTATTGGGCGACCCTGACGATTAAGTTTTCATAAATACAAATGAATGGTGTAATGCCCACATCGTTCAGTATCGCATTTTAAGGGCATAAGGGAGCCATATTAAATGAGCAATTTAGACAAAATCACAGACGAAATCAAAGCAGAAGACGAACCAAACGATTTGAACGGATCGCCAATCGTTGAAAACGAAACCACGACAGAAAAAGAACGGTGACGAAATTCAAAAAACAGAAACACCGCAAAAAGTCGATTTGAACACGATTTCAAAAGAAGACAAAATTACCCATTCCTTCAAACAGCAATTAAACAAACAGAAAAACAAGTATGAAGCCCAACTTGCGGAACGCAATAGGGAATTTGAAGAATTAAAGGGGCGTTTGGAGAAATTGGAAAATCCTGAAAAATATAAGGAAAAATTCAGAAACGACTTCGAGAATGATGACAAGTATATAGATTACTTGGTCGAACAGCGAATGAACAAAATGTTCAGGGAAAAGGACGAAGAAACAAGAAAGCAGAAAGCCATAGAAGCACAACGAAGGGAGCGAACCAATAAAATCAGCGAACGAATAAACAAGTGCTTTGCTACTGATGAAGAAAAACAAGATTATTTGACAACCGTCCAACAGGCTTTCGATCAGGGGCTTGAAGAACTTATAGACAAAGAAGGATTTGTTTCTGAATACATCCAAAATTCAGAAAATGGTCCTCGTTTACTCTATGAACTCGCCACGAATGCGGACTTGGTAAAAACAGTATTTTCACAAGCCGACCCGATGTCCCGTATTATGGAACTTAAACTTTATGAAAGGGAAATGGCGAAAAATAAGGGACAGAAAAAGACTTCGCCTGTTGTAAATCCAAATATGGTTATTGGCAAGCCCGGAATTTCAACAAACAAAACAAGCGACATTTTTTCAAATGACGCAGATTTAAAATCGTTTATTAGAAAACGATAAACTTCAATTTATAAATACGATATGGAAGCCCAAACAATAAAGCTAATTGTTTGGATTTCCAACAGTTTAAAGGGTTCTGTTTCAAAAACACCTTCTTTTTTCCATGCCCTTTAATGGCGTAAGGTCTATGGTGTAGCTGACCAAATGACCCACTGAAATGGACAGTGAATTTTCAGAAAATCATGATGAGTAAATCATTCACAAAAAATTTTAGAGGTTTTTAAAATGGAAAATAAATTATCAAACAATAAGAAAACAAAGATGGTTGCGGCTGTTGTAAGCGACCAAATGGATTATGTGAAAAAGTCCAAAAGTTATCTACCTGAAAGTGAGTTGAAAAATAAAAAATATGGTAGAACTTACACTGTTTACATTCCTGACCCTGGTAAGGTAAAAGACGGTTTGGTCGCTGAACCCGATGCCATTGAAGAAGTCGAAATGTCTATCAAGTTGGAAAATAAAAATACTTCCTGTGAAATTGACGCTTGGAATGAATTAACCGACATTGAAGACTTCAAGAAGGAAATCGCTATCCCACGCGGAACAAAACTCGCAAAGAGCGTTCAGAAAGAAGTAATCGACTCTACCGTTTTCCAATCTGTTCAGGCAACAGTAGCATCAGCCGCAAATTTTGCCGCATTAAGCGATGTTTCAAACAAGTTGGAAGAAGTCGCTGTTGGTGGTGTAAAGGTCATGTTTAACTCACCAACCGTAAACGGAAAAATCGCAGCCGCAGGCTTGTCTAATTTTATTCCTGATACAATTCAGAAAGACATCTACGGCAAAAATTATTTAGGTGAATACGCCAATGCTTCTCAAATTTCTTTGGCAGGTCTTCCAATCGTAACCGCAGGTGCTTCCGCTTGTTCTATCAGTGGCACAGCAATAAGTGGTGAAGATACATTAAGTGGAACTGTCGTTGGTTATGAACCAATCACAGCCGTAACTTGTGCGGGTGGCAAGAAGGGCGAAGCATTTTCTGTTGCCGGCTTGAAGGTCGTAGATGTAAACGGTATGCCAACCGATCAAGATTATACCGTCATTCTCGCAAGCGATGCCGACAATTCAAACAAGTGTGCTATTGCTCCAATCAGAGCAACCCTTAACGCAACAGTAAGTGGTGTTAAAGTCGATAATGTAGGAAATCCAAACGCATGGTTTGACACTTCCTTCTCTTCCTTCTCCGCTACGCCACTTCTAACATCTGGTAATTCTTATTATGTGGGTGTTTGTCGTGAAGAAGACGCTTTGGCATTCGACACTTATAAGTTTGCCGATTTACCAGGCTCTGAAAATAGCACTGAAACCGTCGATGGCGTTTCTGTAAAGATGAGCGAATACGGCGATGGCTTGAATATGAAGTCCTTCGTTCGATTGGACTGCCCATTTGCCGCAGGCGTTCCTGACGCTAGACGACAGGCTGTTCTCTATGTTCAGAAGTAAAATATAGGTGTCACTCCTTTCACCTGAAATGTTGGTGGGTTTTCGCTCACCAACATTTTTATTTGGAGTTTATAAATATAAAGAGGTTTAAAAATGATTTCTGTAAACGATTTAATCCAAAACGCTTTTTCAAGATGTGGGCTTGTTGGCGATGGTCAAGCCGTAAATGGAACGAAAGCCAAAACAGGTGAAAATGAATTGAAAGACCTTATTTCTGTTCTCAATACACAGGAATACATAGCGGACAATTACAGAATTTTTGATGTAAACGGAAAAAATGAAATCACAATCGGCAACTCAATAGATTTTGATATACAAGTGAAAAATCCACCAAATACGATTAAGTCAATAGGGCGTAAGCAGGGCGACAGGTTCATTCAGTTGGTGAAAACAAACATTGAATCTATTTTTAGCGATTCAAGAAATCACTTATCTACACAATACACATACAATGTTTGTTTTGACGAAAAGGCGATTAGGTCAAAGACGATAAAGCCGAGCGTGATTGTTTGCGAAACTGAAAATGAACTTCCCCAAGCGTCTATGGGTTTGGTTCGGAAAAACGGCTTATGTCGTGGATATAGACAGGGTGCTTGAATGCGTCCATGTCGCCTCAAATGTTTGCCGTTGGAGTCATTACAGTTATAGCGATTCGGACGAATGGAGAAACGCCAACTTATATAACTTTGAATATGGCGTTATGAAAGGAACAATTACACTTGATTCCACAATAGGCTCTGAATACAAAATTTGTTTCATTGACGATATAGACGAAATCGACTTGTCCAGCACATTGAACCTTCAAGACATGTATAAATCCCTTCTCTTGACGGGATTGGCTTATAGACTTGCGATTAGATACAAGTTGAACGAATGGGTTTCTGTATTCAAAGAAGATTTTGAAGAACAAAAATCGCTCATTAAAAGGGTCAATTCTTCAAACAGACCGATCGTGTGGTCAAATATGGAAGGTTCGTTTCTTGAAGATTATTATAACGGAATAAATGGTGTGGGGTGGTAAATGTCAAAGGTTAGCGTGATTTCAAACTTGATTGGCGACCAAACGAAAGCCAAGTTCCCTTCTACAATGGGTTCAGCATTGTCGATAAACATGTATCAGGAATCCAACGGAGAAGTGGTTTATCAAAAATCAGTTCCACGGAATTAAATGGATTAAGCAACTTGAAAACACGAAAGAAGGGTGTCACGGCTCGTTCGTTTCTTCCACAGGCTTAGACGCAAACAACAACGCTCCTGATGCGTTTTTCGTTATCCATTCAAAATTATATAGGGTCGATTACAAGTGGTCCGTAGAATGTCTTGGAAGCGTAGATACAGGCTCATACCCGACATTTGCGGAAACAGGTGGTGAACGCCCTTTTCTTTTGATTGCCGATGGCTCAAATCTTTTCTATTACAACCTGAAAGAAGGTGGTTCGCTCCATTACATAAACTTGCCCGACAGAATAAACGAACAGGGCATAAAGATAAAGCCCACACATGTTCAGGTCGTTTCGGGTTCTATTATCGTGAACGATAGCGGTAGCGGTTATGCCTATTACTCCATACCATACCCACTTTCACAGGAGACACGACAGGTCTATAAAATCGTGAACGGAGAAGTCCAATATAAATCCGACAACATTACACCTGATACAGAAACAGTTCAAAGCGACCAATATGTTTTCTTGGATGATTACGGAACGCCACTTTACAAGAATGGCGAATCGAACAGCGATTCCATAAACGCACTTTATGCCATTGGTTCAAATCTAATCGTGTTCGGCCCGAAATCCATCGAATTTTGGCAAAGGGGCGACGCAGAACAATACCAAACTTGGGTTAGAACATCATACACATTCAATAGAGAAGTGGGCTTAGACTCGCCCAAGTCTGTGGCAAGCGTGAACAACAATGTTTGTTTCGTGTCTAACGGAATGAACGCAGGAAGGGCGGTGTTTGCGATAGCAGGAACAGAATTTCAAAAAATTTCGGAATCTTGGCTTGACGAAATCTTGGATAATTCGGACACAGACAACGCCATCGGATTTGCTTACAGCCGTTCAAATCATGCGTTTTACGGTCTATACATTCCGAACGCACAAAATAAGAGAAGCAGAACTTTCGTTTATGACTTTTCAACGAAACAATGGGCAGAAAGGTCTTCTCGAAATTACAAAACAGGTCGTGATTCCTCTTGGAACTTGATTTATCCTGTTTGGTTCGACAATAAAACTGTATTCGGTCATATTGAAGACGGAGAACTTGTTTATTTGGATGACAATTTTCATAAAGAAGAAATAAACGAGAATGAAACCGTTTCTTTAATCCGTAGAAGACAATCACCCGTAATTTTGAACAATTACCAAAACTTCACTTTTGACGAATTGGGCGTAGAACTCAATACAGGAACGATTGACGATTATGAAGTAAATCCGAAAGTTCAGTTGGAGATTTCGGAAGATGGCGGAAATTCTTTCGGGAATACGATACTTGAAGAATGCGGAAAAACAGGACAATACTTTTACCGTGTCCGTTTTCTCAATATGGGCATACAAAGACTTTGCGTGGTTCGCCTGACATTTTCTGAAAATATGGATGTCACTCTAACAAACGCAAGTATTCGTGTTTCACCGTTGGGCTTTAGCATATAAGGGGCATTATGAAGAATGGAGAAATAAACAACACCACACCGATAGAAAATCTAAGGGAAATCCTTAACGGAGCGTATTCCGTCAATACAGTAAACGATTGGTCTGTCATTGTCATAAGCTCAAATGTGGAATTTTGGGAACTGTGGTGTCCGAAAGAAGGTTCTTATTTGTTGCCATCAAAAGCCGACCAAACTTTGATAGCGAAAATTTTTAACAACGATGGATCGGTTTCTTGTCAAATCGTGAAGATAGGGCAAACAGCCATTTGCGTTTCTCAACCCTGTAAAGTTGAAATCCAGAAATTAAACACGAAAAATTCAATGTAAAATTTGGAGGATAATTTATGAACCCATTAAAGTCTATGGCAAACGCTCTTGGATTTGGAAATTCAGACCAAGTGGCGAACGCACAAAAAGCCATAAATCAAAATAAAGGATTGTGGCAAAGCAATTACAACGAAAATCAGGAAACATTGAACAAATACCTGAATTCCATTTCGCAAGCACACGACACAACTTTGAAAGACCAATACAATAAGGCAAAGTATGATTATGCGAATATGGGAACATATACGCCTTCAAAATTTGAATATGGAAAATCAGTAAATGACTTTATGTCGCCTGCCGTTGATATGAGAATCAAAGCGGCAAATGACGCTATAACAAATTCACAGGCGAACGCCCGGAAATATGTTCAGTTCCGATTATCTAAACGCCCTGAATGCGAAATCACAAGCCATAGCAAGTGAAGAATACGATAAGGCTTTCAATAGATACAATCAGGACAGGTCGCAAGCATTACAGGAACAACAGTTCAACGCAAGCGAAAACCAAAACGCCTACAAATCACAAAGCGACCTTTACAAAAACCTTATGAGTCAATTAGGGAACGATTACAACACCGACACAACAAATTGGCTTAATGGTTTGGGCGATTATTACAGTGGCTTGATAAACTCAAACAACGCATACACAAACGGCATGGCGAATGTGAACACATCACTTGCTAACGCTTCATTATCTGAAAATAACGGCGTTGCCGATATGCTCAATTACAGTCTTAATTTGTTTAATTCAATAATGGCAGGATAAGGAGAAAATAAAATGCTTGGAAGTTGGAATTACGCATTAAACACATTACCCCAAGTAGAAACACAAAATAAAATTATGTTCGACAATGGGGCTTTACAAAATCACCAACAGGCAGGAAACGACAGAAACGAAATGCTGAACAGCATTAAAACGATGTTGGAATATAACCCGAATTTAGATACTTCATTGGCTGATGAAGAATTACCCGAATTTAATTCAGAAGAAGTCAAAAACGAAGTTTCTAAACAGTTGCTCAATGGCGAAGATTTGGAAAAACTCAAACCAAACGACAATTCAACCCACATCGGTTTCGACCAAAACGCACTTGATTATCACCGCCAAAATGGTTTAAAGAATACGATTAAGCAAATGCTTATGAATATGGGCGGTGGTTTGATGGCTCTATAAGGAGGCTATATGGCTTTAAATATACAGTGGCTATTTCAAGAACCTGTGGATTTTTCAAATGTTATAATGAAAACACTTGAAAACAAGCAAAAAACATATAACGATATGGCAAAGAACTTGGGCGAAGGAATACGAAACACACACGATTATTTGCTTGATAGAGAATTGGCTGATTTGATGGAAGGTCAAAACGGAACTTTCCAAGAAATGAACGACCGAGAACTTGAAAACCAAATAGCGGCAAACAGGGCAAGACGAATAAAGAAGGACAACAACGCACAAATACAGTGGAATTGGCAAAAGAATCGTGAAGACGCTGAAAGAAGATTTCAAAAGAATTTGGATAATTCAAACGCAAGTCAAACACGAATGAAAGTCAATGGAGCTGCGAACGACATTAGACAAAAGCAAATTTCGATAGCGAACGACTTTAGGCAAATGACAGCGACCATCGACCCATTCCAAAGAAAGGCTTACGAAGATAAAATCCTTACGGATTTAGACCAAATGAACTTGGCTTATGAAACGCTTTCCAAGTCATATACTCCTGAACAGTTGGCAAGTTTCGGCTTGTCCGATATGAGCGATTACACAAAGAAAGTCAAAGAAGCTATCAAGAATGGAAAATTCAGTGCTGACGCTGATTTCGCAAAGGTCATCGACATTCAAACGGAATATGACAAACATGTTCGTTCAGGTGATTTGACAGACGAAATGAAGCAGTCAATGCTTATACAATTAGAACCTTTAATTCAAAATGGTTCAAAAGAAGCATTCGCTCTCAAACAGGAAATCCTAAGTGGCGAAACTGAAAAAGAAACATTCACAAGAGAAACGAAAGCGAACGCACGCACAAGAGCGATCGGAGCAGGCAACGAAAAAGCGGACGCAAATAAGTTGTCATTGGACGAACTTCTAAACAAATGGCCTTTGACGAAATACGAACAGGACGCTCTCGAAAAGAAATACACTCCAACGGCTCAAAATGACGATGCCACAAAATACAAGTCTATGGGCATTTCAGAAAAGAAACTTTGGAAAGCTCGAAACTCAAACAAGTTTAATTATTTGAGAAATAAGGGGTTAATCTAAAATGGCGACAAACAAAGAAAATCTAATCGACGAACTTATTGAAACCGCAGTTCTCTATGAACCCAACAGCAAAGAAGAACAGTATTTGTTGAACATAGCCAAGCAAATGGAAAACCTTTCCGATTCAGAATTGGCAAAGTTCATTGCGGTAAATAGAGAAGGAATTTCAAAGTATTTGCCGAATGATGCGACATTATGGACTTTGGCAAATTCCAAAGACCCAAATTGGAAAGATAAGGATTTGGATTTGCCGTCAATGTTTAACGATAAGGAAATTCTCTATAAGTGGAACAATCCAAGCGAATATAGCGAAGAACGACTTGCCGAAATTGCCAAACAGAACGGAATTCCTTTACCAACATTAAAAGCGGAACTTGAAAAACAGTCGCTCATTCAATCACGAAAGGATAATATGTGGCCTGAATGGGCTTGGGGTCATTCTGTAATGAACCCTGTTATGAATATGGTTCAGGAAGTTTTCACGCCTCGACTTTATGAAAAACGACTTCGTGAAGGTGTAAATGCGGATTTGTTCACAGACAAGAATGGCGATTTTGACCCAAGTCTTTTATTGGATGTAGGCGAAAACGCCCTATATGCTGTTCCATACGGAAAGGTGGCAGGAACGGCAATTAAGCCCATTGGAACAATGTTGAGGGCGAACGGAAAAACAGGTGCGGTTGCTCGTGGTTTAAATTTCGCCATCGAGAATGGAGCAAATCCTTTTATTATGGAAGGCGTGGATGCTCTCGCATACGATGACCCCGAAAACGACCGATCTTCCTTCAATGTCGGTGATGCCCTTCAGGGAACAGCAACAAACATTGGAGCACCTGTTTTATTGAAGGGTGTTCCAATGGCTATTTCACGATATAGAAGTGGCTCAGGACGCCCTGACCGTGGCTTACTCAAATTGCTATATGAAATTGGCGAAGGTGGTGCTGACGATGTAATGGCGAAAATTAAGGCGAACAATAAGCGTTTTGACGAACTTCAAGATAGGGCATTGAAATTTGGAAAGAGCGATTTGGACGAAGCCGAAAAGGCGTTCCTTAATTCATATCCACGAAATCAAATGAACGATGAAATCTTGGAACAGATTTTCGAGCAAGAAGGAAAGACATTCAGGGATAAGGTCGAAAATTACTTAAAGACATTACCCGAAAGCGAATCAAAAATTTTAAAACTTTCAGAAGGTAATGATGGCAAAAAAACGATTTCGACACAAACAACAGAAAATAAAGTTCCACACGATGACAGGGTCAAACAGTCCGCAGACGAGATTTTGCCGATTTTAGAAAACTCACCATATAGGGAACTTAACGACAAAAGCCTTAAAACGAATAAAAAGATACTTCAAGAAAATTCCGCAAAGTCGTATATCACGAACAAATACGGCGATTACGGTTATGAAGAAGATAAAAACTCAAACATTCCTGGTATTGGCGTGCTTATCAACTTGATACAAAAAGCAAAACAAGAAGAAGCGGAAGAAGACGCAAAACAGGACGCCTTAAAACGATACAGAATTAAAATGATGTTGGGGGAATAAATGCCAACAAGTAGCGAATACAAAAAACTTATAGAAGGTTTCTTGGGTGGCTTGCTCTTGGCGGCAGGTCGTGGTGGAAATAACAAAATTTCCAATATGCTACCGTCAAGAAAGAAATCTGATTTTACACATAGCCTTAATTTTTCTTACTCAAATCAGGGCTATGTTCCGAACAGCGTTTCTCAATGGCTCTATATGGATAAGGCGAACCAATCGCCAAACGAAACAGAAAGAAATTTTAATTCAGAAACTGAAAATTCTGTTTCGTCAATGGTCAAGTCAAGTGGTGGAACAACACCGGCAAACAAAGAAACAAAATGGGTCTTTGTGGCTAATCCAATGTGCTGTGACAAATGTTTAGCAATGAACGGACATGTTGAAGTTTCGCCAACTGAACCGACATTTTATGGGCATGTGCCAAATCGTGAAGGTCGTTATAACTGTAAATGTCATTGGTTAAGGTTAAAATAAAAAATGGTGCTTAAAACATAAGCACCATTTTTACGAATTGTTTAAAATTTATTACATACAACTTATCGCCAGATTTAGCAGATTTCGCAACTTATTTTTCGCTTCATAAAAAGTTTTAATTTGTCCTGAATTTTGGGGTTTACAAGTCAAGTCCTTAATGTAAATTTTTCCTTACAAACAACATCGTTTGTTTAACCAAAAGGAAAAAACATTATGGATTTTAAAAATCTCATTACCCCCCAAATCGTGAAAGCGATTCACGATACGCCTTACGCCAAATACGATGGCGTTCCCAAGAATGACAAAAAGGTCATTGCCCATTATTCGCTCGTCAAATTGTTTCCTGAAAAGAACGCTATTGGCTTTCCCAAATGTCATTGGTTCGTTTTGGAAGACGATGACTTTGACGCACCTTCTGAAAATTACATCAACAATTTTGGAAAGGTTGTTTTTGGTGCTGTGGATTTGGGAATGGGGCTCGAACTTGGTTCGTTTTCTCTTGACGAATTGTTTTCGTTAGACATCGAAAATACCCTCGTCTATCGTGACGACAGTTTCGAGCCATTGACCAAAACGATGGCAGAAATGATTAAAACCCTTAACATTGAATGGATGGTGTAAAATGGTGAAATATACCCTCATTGGTGTAAATGGCAACGCCTTTTCCATTATGGCGTATGTGTGCGATGCTCTCAAACAAGAGCGTGAAAATATGGAACTTGCTTCTGACGAATACGAAACCATAAAGGCGGATTATCTGAAAGACGCAATGTCGGGCGATTACAACCATTTGCTGTGTGTGTCGTTCGATATGATTGAACGCATTAACAAAGACATCGGCTGTGAAATTTCCGATGATGACCAAATCGTTTTGAACAAATAACCCAAACAAACCTAAACCAAAAAGGAAAACTCAATATGAAAAACTTCAAAATCACATTCAACATTGAAATGGCAGACGATGTGGCACCCGCAACCATTAGCCGCTTCGTTTCGCAAATCGAAACGGTCGCCTATGGCGAACTCGGAAAGATTGGCGAATTCAACATTAACACTTCTTTCGGAACGATCGGGGCTTCGATCCCTAAGATTTCCGTTTCTGAAAAATCGTTGGAGCGTTTCAAGAACGAAACGAAAACCGAAATTGGTCCCGTTCCCCCTGTTGAACCCGAAAAGAAGAAACGCCGTCGCCGTCGCACAAAGAAAGAAATCTTGGAGGGTCGTAAGAATGGCTAAGGTTGGCGACAAAATCAAAATCATTTCTATGAATGGCGAACCCCAATATACAGGCAAAGTTGGTGTCGTGGACTTCATTGACGATATGGGGCAAATCCACGGAACTTGGGGTGGATGTGCCATCATTCCCGATGTGGATTCTTTTGAAATCGTAAACGACAATCAGGAGCAGAAAAATGCCTAAAATTAGAGAAATGGAAAAATCAGAACAATTCGATTGTCTTGCGGTCACCAAAGTCGAAGTGTTCCCCTTTATGGAAGGAACGAACATTGGACACATGAAGGGAATGGCGACAATCGTTCTGAACGACCAACTTATCATTCGTGGCCTTCGCATTATGGATGGCGAGAACGGTCTGTTCGTGGGATTTCCCACTGACCCATTCTTCAAAGGTGAAGAATTCCGCTATGCGGTTTGTCCTGTGACACGCCAACTTCGTGAACACATCGAAAACTGTGTTTTGGAGAAATACTCGGCTATAATGGCGAAATAGACAGAAAATCCAATCAAAACATTAAACCGTGGTCATTGACCACGGTTTTTGTCAGTAGAGCGTCTTTAAGGCGTTTCTGCTCTTGGTGGTGTAATTGCTCACCCAATCCCCAAAGGGGGCTTATTGGTGGTTCTACCGTCCATCCCTGGTGCTATACATACATTGTCGAATGTTTATTTGATTGTGAGGTGATATATGAGAAACGGAAAGAAGGTTTTGAACCATAGAAAGTCGATTGGCTATGTGAAACAGCCGACCGTGGAGAGAGTGAACGAGATTCTAAAAAGCGATTATGCGGATAATGTGGAACTCGGCATTTTTGCGACAGAATTCGTGAATTGGTATGTCGGGAAATACCGATGTTCGATGGCGTCCGCTTACAGAATGATGAACCTGCTAGAGAGCGAATACGATTACCGCTTTTTGAGGTGGTTTTATGGTTAGAAATTGGTCATCCAAAGCCTGATTGGGGCGTGTTTGGATATGCGTTTAAGCTTATAAAATGACAAAAGATGACATTAAAAAGTGTCGAAAATACAATCCTATATATTGTGGTTTAAATAATGATTTTTGACATAAAAACACAATATATAGCGGTATCCTTGTTAATAAATTTTAAGAAAAAGACTTGAAAATTTTGAATAATTTGCTATATTTGGTATGTATTCGAGAGCTGAAATCTTGAACGAAATCGTTGGGATTTAAGTTCATAAATACCATAGAGAACAAACTCCACTTGAGCCGTTAAGAATGGGGATGGCTTGGTGGAATTTAACAAAAAAACGGTTCTTTTTTACGGTGTCCAAGCACGCCTATTCAGCAATGTGCTTGGGTCGGGAAAAAGGACATTATTTAGGAGAAATGCCGATGAAAAAAATGCGGTAAAAAAGCACAAGTCTCGTATAGAAGACGAAAAACAAACCGATTGGTGAATGGGCGTATTTGCCCTACGACCGTTCTGGACTGCGAATATGGAACATCCTTCCATCAAACAGAAAATATAGGCACGAAATTGCTCCCGTTGAACCTACATTCGACAATGAGCAGGGCCTTATATCTGTTGTCAAATTACCACGCAGTTAAAAATTTTGACATAAGTACACATATACAATCTAATGGTAAATTAAACTTTCTTAATTTATCTAATAAGGGTGTATGTATCGCTAAGTCAAAAACTCCAGACGGAGTTCCCGACCCCGCAGACG
>Ga0247610_10003084_pt1 | contig 18629 bp, 20 predicted proteins | sample 174DNAGHGhighgp2_FD_193483 | JGI IMG/M metagenome (GOLD analysis project Ga0247610, IMG submission 193483) | Sheep rumen microbial communities from Palmerston North, Manawatu-Wanganui, New Zealand - 1742 DNA GHGhigh gp2 | ecosystem: Host-associated > Mammals > Digestive system > Stomach > Rumen...
CTGCATCCGGCGAGGGTGTTTTTGGATATGGGAAACAACGGCGCGGGAGTGTATGACATCTTAAAAGACCGCGGATATGGGAAAATTGTGCGCGGGGTTAATTTTGGAGGCAAGGCAATCAATGACGACCGTTACTTCAATAAGCGCGCCGAAATGTGGGCTTTGGCAAATGAGTGGTTGAAAGATGAAAACATTGTGCAGCTTGTCAACGATGACGAGTTGCTGGACGATTTATGCAGCGTCAATAAAGGTTATGACAACCGCGGGCGTTTGCAATTGGAAAGCAAAGACAAGGTAAAAGAGCGCATCGGACGTTCGCCGGATAAGGCGGATGCGTTTGTGCTGACTTTTGCCGAGCCGGTGTATGATAACGGCAAAATTCAAACAGTGGGAATTAACAACACGGCGATTGAAAATTTGTTCGCCGTAAAAAAGGATATGGGATGGTAAAAATGCAAAAAGCAATAATGGACAGGATATTCGTGAAAGAAGACGCGCCGAAACAGGGCGCGTTTTTAATTGAGGTAAACAACCGCACCAGAAGCGGCATTGTGCAAAGTGTGGGCGAACAGGTTAAGAGCGTGAAAGTTGGCGACCATGTGGTTTTTTGCGACTGGGCGGAATTGGATGCGCTCGACGGATTGACCGCAATCCGCGAAAAATATTTGTTGGGAGTTATAACGGATGAATGAATTAAAAGAAAAAATCGACGATGTGGACGAGGTCAAAAAGTGGCTTGATCGGATTACAAGTGCCGAGAAAAAATGGAACACTTATCATGACTTGATTAAGGAAATCCGCGACTATTACAAAAACGAAAAGAAGAAAAACAAGCAAAATATTTTCTGGTCGAGCGTGGAAACCTTAAAGCCGTTCATCTATTTTAAGCCGCCGGTGCCGTACGTTGAACGCAAAAGCAAGGTAAACAATCCGGTTGAGGATATGGCTTGCAAAATCCTCGAAAAAGCACTGACGCATAATTTGGAAGCGCAGGATTTTGACGGCGTGATTAAATATGCCCGCAACGATTTTATTTTAAGCGGATTGGGCTTGACGTATGAAAAGTATGTGCCGACCTTTAAGACCATTGTTGCGCCGGTAATCAACGAAAACGGTGTGCCGGTTATGCAAACAAGCGAGATTTTGGAAAGCGCGAAAATTGAAACGACCTATATTGATCCGAAAAATTTGTTGACCGATTGCAACCATGTGGCGGTTTGGGAAGATTGCGCTTGGGTGGCGCAGATTATCGAAATGACCAAGCAGGAAGTCATCGACCAGTTCGGCGAGGATATTGCGGCGCAGTTAATCGAGCGCGGATTTTCTATGCAAGAAGAACTTGACCGCCCGACGAAAGTATATCGCATTTGGGATAAATCCGGCAAGCGTATATTGTATTTGTCGCAAGAAGTTAAAGACAGATTTTTACGCATTGATGAAGATGTGTTGAAAATCGAGGGCTTTTATCCGTTCGCCAAGCCGGTATTTGCAACACTGGCAAACGACGGGCTTATTCCGACACCGGATTACAGCGAAATTAAATGTCAGCTTGACGAGTTGGACGGGGTTAATGCCCGTATGAAATTGACTATGCAGGCGTTAAAAGTCAGCGGCGCGTATGACGGCGCGTTTCCGGAGTTGGCGAATTTGCTTGATAAAGATGTGACGCTGATCCAGGTTTCCGATTTTGATAAAATCCGCGAAAAGGGCGGAATTGAGGGCTTTGTCGGGTTTATGCCGATAGGGCAATATATTGACGCATTGGCAGCCCTTGCCGAGCGCAGAGCGCAGCTTATGCAGGCGATTTATGAAATAACCGGCGTCAGCGATATTATGCGCGGCAATTCCGATCCGACGGAAACGGCAACCGCAGTCACTAAAAAAACAAACTTCGGCACACTCCGCAACCAAGACCGGCAAAACGATTTTCAGCGTTATTTGACCGATGTGTTGAAAATCAAAGCCGAAATATTGTGCGAAATGTTGACACCGGAATTGTTGGCGCAATATGCCGAGCCGAATGCACCGGCGGAAATCGTAATGCAGGCAATTCAGCTGTTAAAGACCGATAAAATCCGCAATTTGATGCTGGGTATTGAAACCGACACTTCGTTTATGCAAAGCGAACAGGCGGACAAAACATTGGAAGCGGTCAAAACCATCCACGAAATGATAACCGCCTCTTTTCAAGTTGTGAGTGCGCAACCGGCATTGTTGGGCTTGTATAAGCAGATGATTGACAGCGTGGTGGTAACGTTGCCGAACACACGGCAATTTACGGCAGCGATTGACGAAGCATTTACGCGGATTGAAAACGAATTGGCGCAACCGAGCGAGCCGGATGCCAAACAAAACGTCGAGGCACTTAAAGCGCAGGCGGATATGGCACGGGCGCAAGCCGAACAGGTTAAAAATGCAAATGAATTTGCCATAAAACAACGGCAAAATCAAATTAAAGAGCAAGATGTATTGCTTAAAAATCAGGTTGAACAGCGCAAACTTGACTTAACGCAAGAAGAAATGGACAGGCAAGATGCGTTGAAGCGGGCGGAACTCGCCATAAAAGGCGAAACCGACGAAAACATAACAACGGGAATGGTAAGAGGATTTTAAGCAATGTTTAAGGAATTTCGATTGCCGGACGGCACCATAGCGGAAAGCGTTGAAGACGTTGACCGCTACATAAAAGAAAATGATGCGGCTTTGGCAAGCGATTACAGCGACGGTTATTACAAAAACCGTCGTTTTTTTGAGGAAAAAGCACGGCGTGACAAGTTGCATGCCGACTTCATTCACAATTTTAAAAAGGAAATATGGTTAAATGACTGATTTAAGACAGCAATTAGAGGATGCATGGACTTCGGCAGATGAGCAAAGCTCCGCGCAACCGCAAACAGTGGCAACAAGTGAAAATAACAATGAGCCGGCACCTGCAGAGCCGACCGAGGTTATTACCGCACCGAACAGCTACAAACAAGAATATAAAGACAGTTTCAATCAACTGCCGACCGAATGGCAAAAATATTTGGCAACGCGGGAAAAGGAAGTTGAACAGGGATTGTCTAAAGCCCGCAATCAATACAGCTGGGTTGACAAAGTGTATAACGACCGCCGCGAGGCATTGGCGGCGCAAGGGTACAATTCGGCACAGGATTACATTAACGACCTTGTGCTTATATCCGACGCATTGGCCAAAGATCCGACGGCGACACTTGAGGCACTTCGGTCAAACTACGGTGTTGAGGCAAACGGGCAAGAAAATAATACCTTGCAAAGACAGCTTATGGCACTTCAACAGACGGTTAATCAGCAACAAAGCTATTTGAATGCACAACGGCAAGAAAGCATTGTAAACGCACTCAATGCGTTTATGAATGCCAAAGACGAAAGCGGCAACGCTAAGCATATTTATTTTGACGATGTGCGTGATGAAATGGTGCAGTTGCTTAAATCCGGTTTGGCGAAAGATTATGAGGACGCATACAATCAAGCCGTATGGCGGGTTGAAAGTGTGCGCAATAAAATGATTGCCGCACAGGCAAAAGCCGAACTGGAACAAAAGACGGCAACGGCGCAAAAAGCCAAAACCGCCGCATTTGAACCGACTTCAAAAACCGAGGGAACGCCTAAAAAGCTAAGTCTGCGCGAGGAACTTGAACGCAATATGGCTATGTTTGGAGAATAAAAATGGCAAATCCTAATTTTAATAAAGTGTTGACCACTACGCTTGAAAACAGAATGGGCGAGTTGGCCGACAATGTAACAAAAAACAATGCGCTTTTATATAAACTTGACAAGCGCGGCAATCGTCGTCCGTTTTCCGGCGGTACAAAAATCGTCGAAGAAATCAATTACAACGAGGGCGATAATGTTTGGTATTCCGGTTATGACGCAATTAACTTCACAAATCCGCAGTTGTTTACAGCTGCCGAATATGTGATGAAATTGTTGGCGGCTCCGGTTGGTGTTTCCGGCGAAGAATTGTTGCAGAACAGCGGCAAAGAACGCGTAATCGACTTGTTTGAGGCAAAAATCGACAATGCCGAAGATACTTTGCGTAACAAAATGAGCCAAGCCATCTATTCTGACGGCACCGGCTCGAACGGTAAGGAAATCGGCGGTCTGCAGTTGCTTGTTGCCGATGATCCGACCACGAGCACGGTTGGCGGAATTAACCGCGCTACCTCCGGCAATGAATTTTGGCGCAATAAAGCAAGCGTACAAACAAACGCTTTGACTACCGCGACAATTTACGGCGCAATGAATGATTTGTATCTTAAATGTTCGCGCGGTACCGATAAGCCGGATTTAATTGTTGCCGACGATACGTTGTATTCGCTGTATGAAAATTCATTGGTGGCACAGCAACGTTTTGTTAATGCCGAAATGGCAGAGGCGGGCTTCCAAAACCTTAAATTTAAGGGTGCGGATGTAATTTATGACGGCGGTGACGGTGGTTATTGTCCGGCAAAACACATGTATTTCTTGAACACCAAGTATTTGAAGTTGCGCCCGCATAAAGACCGCGACTTCAGACTTATCGGCGACAGAAATCGTGTTGCAATCAATCAGGATGCAATTTACGCAATCATCGGTTGGGCTGGTAACTTGACTATGAATAACGCAAAACTGCAAGGCGTATTGGTTGACGCTTAATTTTCGGGGGCGGCGTAAAAAACCGCCCCTTAATTTTTGAAAGGATAAAAAAAAATGGATTTGGATTATGAAATGTTTAACAGTTATATCAAAGGCAATCATGAAGAAAACAACGTTTTCGCGCGTTTTTACGATAAATGGATAAAGACGGCAGAAGTGCAAGAAAACGGAATGCCGAAATATGTGCAACGGCTTTATGTTGAAATTAAAGTCAAAGGTAATCCGGATATTGTCGATAAACTGGCAAACGAACGCGATTTTATTCGCTTTCCGCGCGAATATGCAATTTATAAAAATAAGGCGGAAAAAATCAAAGAGGGCACACCGCTTAATCAGTTTGCATTTTTGGATGTGCGGCAAATTGATATGTGTGACCGGTATGGAATTTGGACAGTTGAATCATTGGCGGGTTTGAGCGACGAACAGGCAAAAGAAATCAACCTGACGGATGAAAAAGCAAAGGCAATCAGTTTTATGGAATTTGCCAAACATAACGATGTGATTGCCGAATATGAGGAAAAAATCAAGAAGTTAAACGCGAAAATCGCTAAATTGGAAGATGAAAATAAGGCATTAAAAGCTAAAAATAAGGAGGAATAATGGCAAGCATTTTACAGATAGCGCAAGAGGCGGCGGACATTTGCGCCGTACAAAGGCCGAAAAATTTGATTAACTCAACGGCGCAGAATGACCAGCTTTTCGCAAGCGTTGTCAAATCTACGCTATCGAGTTTAATGCGACAAGCCGAATGGCAGGCAATAACGCGCGATGCGTCTTTTATGACGGTTGACGGGCAAAAGGAATATTTAATCGACAATATTGTGCCGGATTTTCATGCACTTGTTAACGGCACGTTGTATATTAAGGACAATATGCGGTTTGTTATCGGCGCGATAACCGAGGATAAATGGGCGCGGCTCAAACAGTTTCATTCGCCGGAAATCGACCTTATTTTCAAAATTCAAAACAACAAAATAAAGTTTTTGAAAAATCCGGGGTGCTTAAAATTGCACTTTACCTATAAATCGAATGCGATTTGTTATGATGCCGCAACCGAAGAGCCAAAGGCAGAAATAACGGCAAATACCGATATTCCGATATTTGATGAATATCTGGTTAAATTGGGTGTTGTTTGGCGTTGGTTGAAGCGCACCGGCTTAGACTATGCCGAAGAATACAACGAATATCAGCGCGAACTTAATAAGAGTTTTGCACAAAGTAAATCCGCCGGCGATATTCATTTGAACACCGGCACGGCATTATTTGACGATAGCGACGGAGTAATTGTAGATGTCAATGTATCAGGTAAATCGTTCTGTTAAGTCAAAAGAGATAACATTACCGGCTCCGATTATGGGGTTAAACCGTAAACAGCCGCTTTCGGCAATGGAGCCGCTATATGCGATAACAATGGATAATTATATTCCGCTTGACAGCAAAGTCGAACTGCGTCCGGGGTATACCGAATATGCAAATTTAGGCACGGGAACGGGCGGAGTGCAAACATTGGCGGCGTATCATTTGCCGAATAATGACCGCTTTTTTGCCGTATATAACAATAAAATTTGGAATATAACGAGCAAAGGCAATCCGGAAAACGACATGGGGATTACGCTGAGCGACAGTTATTGTCAGACGGTGCAATATAAGAATTATCTGTATTTTATGAACGGCGCAGACACGCCAAAGGCATTTTATATTGATAATAACAATGTCGAGCACATTGGCGATTGGGGCTTTACCGGCACAAATTTAACGGCTTCAAAGATTATTGCGGGCGCGGTCAGCAAAGAGTTTTTGTGGTTTGTTGAAAAAGAAAGTTTAACAGCGTGGTATACGGCGCAAGCGGGCAATATATCCGGCACGCTTAATAGCTTTGATTTGTCGCAGTTTGCGAAATGGGGCGGTCATTTGGTCGCGATTGCAAACTGGACAATCGACGGCGGCACCGGCATAGATGATTATACGGCTTTCATCACCTCCGAGGGCGAAATATTTGTTTATGCCGGTACTAACCCGAACGATGCGGAAAATTGGGAGCTTAAAGGCACATATAAAATCAGTAAGCCGATCGGGTATCGCGCTATAATGCAATATCAGGGCGATATTATCATAATTTGCCAAGACGGATATTTTCCGATGGGAAAAGCACTTGCGGCGGCAAATGCGGGCGACAGTTTGGTAGCGTACAGCGATAACATCCGCGGGCTTGTGATTGAACGCACCGCCATGAATGCTCAAAAAAGAGGGTGGCAAGGTGTTATTTACAATAAAAAAGGATATGCAATATTTAATGTGCCGGTCAGTTCACAATTTGAACAGCACGTAGTTAATATTGCTACTGGTGCATGGTGCAGATTTGTAAATATCCGTGCGCTTTGTTGGTGTATTTTTCAGGATAGCTTATATTTTGGTTCGGATTGGCAAGTATTTAAGTTTGATGCCGGCAACAGCGATAATGGCACCAAAATCGAGGGAATGGTACAGCAGGCATATAATGATTTAGGCACAGCCGGAATTAAGAAAATATCGTTGTTAAATCCGCGCACAGCTTCAAGTGCGCCATACGAATTAACCGTATATACCGATGTTGATTATCGCGAGCGTAAATTGGATTATGTGGAAAATATAGGTTATACCGGCGGTTCGTTGTGGAATGAGACACCATGGTCAACAACACAAGATCAGATTTCATTTTGGGCAACCGAAAAAGCGGCGGAAATTCAAAGTCAATGGATAATGAACAGCGCGGTTGGAGTTAAAGCCAGTGTCGTATTTAAGACAAAAACAAACGGCATTTTGATTGATTGGTACGAGACAGGAATACGTTATGAAGTCGGAAGCGGGATTATATAGGATTAAGCCCGATTGCGGCGGCGTTATTATGAAATGGATATGCGACGGCTTGGGCGAAGATACGGATTGGGTTGGCGATAGTTATACTTTCGGGATTGAATATCGCGGGCAAATAGTCGGCGGAATAATTATGAATAATTATCGCAAAGATTTAGATGTGTGGCTGACGATTTATTCAACAAGCCCGCATTGGTGCAGTAAAAGCGTGTTAAAATACATATTTACGACTTGTTTTGAAACGCTGAATTGCAAAAGAGTAAATGTTTTCGTGAGTAAAGATAACCAAAAAAGTCTTAACCTTTGCACGCGCTTAGGGTTCAAAAAAGAGGGGTTACTTCGACAATACCGAGAAAACGGACAGGATTGTTTTATTATGGGAATGTTAAAAAAGGAGTGTAAGTGGTTATGAGCAAAAGTATTGGAAAAGTTTTTAAAGCAACGCCACTCGGGCAGATTGTAAACGGTATGACTAAGTCTTTATCAAATGGCACTAAAGTTTCGTATGACGGAGCACCAAACGACGATTATGCACGCTATTTGGCGCAATATGATACAAGCAAGGTTGATAATACATTAAGCAATCTTCAAGACTATGCGTTGAGGCAAAGTAAAAATTTAGGCAATCTTAATTACAATATGCCGACAATCAGCAAAAGCGAATGGAATGTGCCACAAGTTCGCGAAAGCGACTGGAATTTTAACACTGCGGATCAGGATTGGTATATGCCGACCGTTAACAAAAAAGATTGGTATATGCCGAAAGTTAGCCGGAATGATTATGTTTCGCCGGAGGTTAATCGTGATGATTGGACTTATGATGTAAACGCCAGCGAAAAGGCAAGACAGCAAGCGCAGAACGCAACATATAATTCGTATATGGATAGGTTAAATCCGCAATTTGAACGGCAAACGGCAGATTATGCGACAATGTTGCAACAAAAGGGGATTCCGATTGGTTCGGAAGCATACGACCGCGCCATGAGCGATTTGCAAGACCGGCAGAATGCGGCAGTTAATCAGGCGGCATATCAAAGTGTTTTGGCCGGACAAGATGCGTATAGTCAATCATTGGCTGACCAGATTGCGGCAGGAAACTTTAATAATAATGCGGTCAATAGTTATTATAATACTACTTTGGCGGCGAATCAGGCGCAAAATCAAGCGCAAAATGATTATCTTAATGCCCAGTTGGCGGCGAATCAGAATAAAATTGCCTTTAATGATGCACAGTTGGCAGCGAATACAGCTCGCGAGGCCTATGCGAATGCATTGCTTAGAGATAATGACGCACGGGCGGCATTCTATAACGCACAAGCAGGCGCAAATGATGCCCGCTCCGGATATATTGACGCACAAAATGCGGTCAATAATGCACAATCGACGCTTATGGCGCAAATTTTGGCGGCATTGGGCGGAGCACCGAACGAATACGATATTCAGGGCGATATTTATGCGGCAAGAGCAAATAAAGCGGCAAATGAGTATGCAACACGTCAGCAGACGGTGGCAAACCGTGCAAATTTAGTCAACGGCTTGTTGGGTGCGGGTGCCAAAGTTGCCGGCGCATTGATTTAGGGAGTAAAAAAGATGTGGAAAAACAATATGCAAACAATCGCGAACATCGGCACACTGACAAGACCGCAGTTTCGCAATATGCCGACGCTTGACTTGGCGGGGGCAGTTGATAGCTATTACGATGCCAAAAATGCGGCAACGCAAAGAGAATTGGCACGGCAACAGCGCGAGAAAATGAACGCACTTGCCGACGAATTGACGGCACAACATCCGGAAGAGGCGGCGCGGATTGCCGTTGATCCCGCGGCATTTGCAAACTATTTGGACGAGCAAGCGAAAGCCGAGCGCGACCAGCAGTATAAATTGGATTATTTGAACAAGCAATTCAACAATTCGGTGGCGTTGGCTGACCGGCAAAATGCAAACTCAATCGGCTTGGCGCGGGTAAAGCAACAACTGGCAAATCAGGCGGCAAGCGAGGAAAAAGCCGCAAGAGCCGCACAACTTGACGAAGCGTTAAAAATCGGCAGAATAACGCCAGAAGAATATAACTTGATTAAACGGCGCGAGTTGTTGGGCGATATTGCGAACGGTGGCGGAGTTGCGCCGGACGGTGTGGCATTAACCGGAAATAAGGCATTTGATGATGCTTATATGAAAGAAACCGGAAAAAAGACCGCACAAATAAAACAAGCGGAAGCCGATGCGAAAAGTATGGAGCCGGCATTATTGCAAGCAATGGACAGAGCAGCCAAAGCCGCAAAAAATGGAACAGGTGTCGGGTTTATCGGCGGAACGGCGGCAAACTGGGGATTAAATCCGTTACCGAATGCAGGCGCAAATTATGCCGATATTCAAAGCGCAAATACACAAATGAACACTTATTTACGTAAACAGTTAGCAGCTACCGGATTGACCGGTTCGGAATTAAACAGCGCAGTTGAAGCGCAAGCATATCGGTATCAGATAAATCCGACCGATAGTGAAAGCGTTATCAGACGTAAATTGCAAAACTTTGTCGCGGATAAGTTGCCTAAAAAAGAAGCACCAAAAATTTACGGTACTTCGCAACCGATTAAAAACGGCGGCGGACTGCAAAAAGGGCAGAAAATCGGCGGTTTTACAGTTATAGGAGTGGAATAGATGAAATTTACGGTACAGGCACCGGACGGGCGCAGGGTTACGCTGGAGGGCGACCATACACCGACGGAGCAAGAATTAAATCAGGTGTTCGGAATTTCCGAACAGCCGGCAGAGACGCAAAATAAAAACTACGCACTCGGTAAACTCGGCACGATTGACCGCGGTTTGACTTTCGGTTTGGGACGTAAAGCGGGCGGATTGATTAACGCAATCGGAAGTTATCCGGTTAACCGTATCGCTGAATTGGCAGGTGTTAAAAATACGCCGAGTTTTTGGGATGAATACCATAATATAGTTGATCCGACAATGCAGGCAATCAATGAGTTTCACGAAGACAGACCGGTTGAAGCAACCGCGCTTGAATTGGGCGCAGGCATATTTAATCCGGCAAATAAACTCGGTGTCGGATATATTGCCAAAGGCGGAAGTTTAGCAAATAAAGCCGCACGGGCTGCCGGTGTTGGCGGAAGCGTTGGCGGAATTGCGGGCGGTCTTAATGTGGAAAATACCGATGATGTTGTGCCGTATGCTATGGGCGGAGCGGGCGCAGGCGCAGTATTGGGCGGAACGTTGCCGATAGCGGCAAACAGAACGGGTGCGTTGTATAACAGCTTAAAACGCATTGTTGCGCCGGAAGCAAGTGTTGTCGGAAAAGCGAGCGGATTAGGCAATATCGTAAAAGATAATGAAAGCGTACGCGCCTTAAATCGCGGTATTATGGCAAGCGATGACGTGGCAGCGCAAGTTTTGCAAGAAGCACCGAGCGAAATGGGACGGCTTAATGAAGAATTGACCGACATATTGGATAAAACGACCGGTCGCAAACTTAATATTGAGGGCGCAAAGCAAAATGCCGATGAAGCATATAAAAACTATGTAGCACAAAATGCCGATTATCCGGTTTATACGACGGAGGAGCCGGTAAAAGAGGTAAGTCCTTTTGAATTGTTGGTAAACAGCCGCGCATATAATAAACTTGATAATCAAACCAAAAGCGAACAGGGTAAAAGTCTGTTGGCGTTTTTGAAAAGTAAAGGCGGAATAAGAAATACCGGCGGCGAATTAACCGGCAGAGATTTACATATTGGATATCCGGGGTTAGTTAACAATAAGGGGTTAACGCTTGATGATGCGGCCTTGTATGCTTGGGAACACGGATATTTACCGGGTGAGGCGGATTATTCCGGTGAAATTGGAAGACCGTCAATAAATAAATTGCTTGAGGCAATCGATGACGAAATGCACGGTATTAAGCATTTTAGCGAACAAGAAGCATCAAACGCATTTACCGGATTGAAGAATCAACAAGATAGGGTTAACCAGTTGGCCGAAGAAATGGATATGCTTGGTATTGATTATAGCAAAATGACGGCAAAAGAGGCCGAAAATGCCTATAATAATGCCGTAAGCGAATGGTCGCGTGAAAACAGCGAAATTCCGGTATATCCTTTTGAAGAGGACAAAGTAACTCAAAAACTAGGTACACCGTATATCGGCGATGTGTTGGGCGGATTAAATAAATTTAAGCAAAATGCTATGAATACGGCATTGACCAAAGGTGCGGCAATGTCGGATTATGTACCGGGAACGCTTGACGCAGTGCATAAAGGGCAGGGCGTGCTTAATGATATGATAAACGCGTCTTATGACAATACAAATCCGTTTAATCCCAAAGCGACTACCGAAACAAAGCAGTTAATGGAATTAAAGCAAGTTTTTAATAATATGCTTGAGCCGAGCGGCGTCAAGCCGTTGGATGCGCGTATTTCAAAAGCAAAATCTTTAGAGTATTTCCGCGATATGGGGTACAAGTTCAAGCCGAGCGAAACAAAGTTTGAAGATTTAGACATTAAGACATTGCGTGATAAACGCGCCTTTTTGCAAGGCAGATTACAAGCTATTCTTGACAATGTTAAGGATGATAAAAATCTGGCAAAGGCGATCAGAGCCGATGAAAATACGCTTAAAAAGTTAATGCCGAAAAAGAAGTTTTCGGAGTTATTAAGCGAAACAAGCCGAATTGATAGGGAATACACACGGCTCAATAAGTTAATGCGGCAAGCCGACAGAGCGATTGACAAGCCGATTGCAGCAGATAGGCCGATGTCAGAACGTTTGGAAACATCAAAATCTTATTTAGGTTCGCTGTATGACAAAGCAAATGCGCGTTTATGGCAAGATTCAAATACTCGTCGGGCGGCTGCGTTATTAAACGGCGGCGCAATCAATCCACAATGGGCGCAAACTTTAGAAGCGTATGGCAATCAATATAATCCTACATATTTGACGCCGTATTTGGCGCAGTATTTGGCAAATAATCAATAAAGCGTTTCACAAAGACAAGATACCTTGACGCACCGATGCATAGCGCGGCGCGAGGTATGACTTATTAACAATATTTAAGGAGGAAAAACTATGCCTTTTGATAGTAACGGCGTATTCAGCCGTGTTATGAACTGGACACAAGACCAGCAAGACGGAATCGCCATCGAATGCGGGCGGCATGATGACGAAGATGACAACTTCGCAAACGGTTTTAATAATTGTTTTTGTCGTGACGGCAGAGCCGCCGCAACCGGCAACTTTAACATGGGCAATCATAAAATCCAGAACTTAGCCGCCGGAACAGCAACCACCGATGCCGTGAATAAAGGTCAAATAGATAATATTACGACAAATATGGTTAAGACTTCGGGCAATCAGACTATTGCCGGTATAAAGACATTTTCGGCGACGATTTCCGGAAGTATTAACGGCAATGCCGCAACCGTAACGAACGGGGTATATACTACCGGCACGCAGACAATTACGGGTGTAAAGACTTTTAATGATCGTACAAATTTTATTAAATATATATACTCTGGGACGACAGAAGTTAGTTCGGGTATAACAGCTTTAAAGACCAATGTTACAAAAGGAACCGCACCAGCCGATACTTATAATAATAGGGTTCTTTTACAATCCAAAGACGGTGTAAGTGTGAATGAACGATTAGCAAGTGTTGAATTGTATTATAACACAGAGAATGTGACATCTGCGGTATTAAGTGCTTTTAAACCGGAGTTTGATTCAACAGCGCAAGCGATAATAGGTGTATATTATCCGGCAACAGGAAATCCTTACACAGTCGCACCAAATCCATCTTTGTCATCAGACGCAAGCGGATACACAAGACAAATCGTCACAGTTGGGTATCTTGAGGGTAATAATAGCGGCGTGGTTCATAAGACCGGTAATGAAACAATCGCCGGCACAAAGACTTTTTCTTCAAGTCCGGTAGTTCCTACTGTCGGAAATACGGATAGCACAACAAAGACGGCGACCACGGCTTTTGTGCATAATATTTTAGAGGCACTTTATCCAGTCGGCTCAATTTATATCGGAACGCAAAGCACTTGTCCGCTTGCAACGCTTATACCGGATTCAACGTGGAGCAAAATATCAGGCAACAAAGTGTTGCAATCGTCAAGTTCAAGCCATGCGGCAAATACAACGATAGACGCAGGATTACCGAATATTACGGGTTCGGTAATTGCAAACTCGGATTGGTATGACGGCACTAAGTCAAGTGGTGCATTTACAAGTTCAGATGTACCGACAAACACGCCGGGCGGATTAGGTTATGGCAGCGTGAGAAAATATACACTTGATGCAAGTCGTTCGTCCTCAATTTACGGCAACAGTTCAACAGTTCAACCGCCTGCATACGTTGTGAACGTATGGCGCAGAACAGCATAATCAAAGGGAGGTATGATATGACAGGGCGAGTTTATAATAATGTGATTGAAGTGCGGCAAGGCGATAGTTTTGAAATCAATGTGTTTGTCAATAATAAATGTCAGCCGGTAGATTTAACCGGTGCGACATTGCTAATGCAAGTAAAGGATAAAGACAGCGGAGATTTGATGTTTGAAGTCAGCGGCACGCCGGTGGATGTGGAACAGGGCAAAATGATGTTATATGTCACACCGGCATATTCTTCAATTCCGGTGGGCGATTATATAACCGATATACAAGTAACGACAGCCGACGGGCATGTTAACACCATTTTTCCGCCGAATGTTAATCAAGTGGGGACGTTTAGGATTACACAGCAAGTCACGGAGGGCTGATAATGGAATATAAGGTTGATAATGCAGAATTAACAGCCACTTTGACCGCTGTCAATCTCGATGCGGCAGTTATCGGGCAAGCTGCGCTTGAAGTGGCAATCGGCGAAAGTGCGCGGATTGATGTGGGCACGGCAGTCAATTACATTAAATCAGGCGCAGCGGAAATTGAGGCGGCGGTTCAAGAGGGAACTGCCGCTTTTGATTTGCACGCAAATGAAAAGAGGGCGGATTTTAACGAAAACGCCAGCAATAAAACGGAGACATTTAATACAAACGCAAGCGATAAAACTGCGGCATATAACCAGAACGCAGCCACGCAGACTACGGCATTTAATGAGAATGCGGCAATTAAGCAGGCGGCGGTTGATGCTTCGGCAGATGCGGCGGCGGCAAGTGCGACCACGGCACAACAATACGCTATCGGACAGCCAAGCGAGCCGAGCGGATATTCGGCAAAATACTGGGCAGAACAAACGGCGCAGAGTTTATCCGGCTTGCAAAGCGATGTTGCGGATATTCAGGCAGTTATTCCGGCAAGCGCGACCGCAAGCAATAAACTGACCGATAAAAGCTATGTTGATACGGAGCTAACAGCAAAGCAAAATATGCTTATTTCCGGTACAAATATTAAGACAATTAACGGGCAATCTGTACTCGGTGGCGGTAATTTAAATATTACAGCGGCTACGTCATGGGGTAATATTACCGGTACATTATCGGCGCAAACGGATTTACAAAATGCGTTAAACACTAAACAGGACGTAATCAACGATTTATCGACAATCAGAAGCGGCGCGGCGTTGGGCGCAACCGCAGTACAACCGGCAGATTTGGCAACGGTAGCGACTTCGGGAAGTTATAACGATTTATCAAACAAGCCGACAATTCCGGCGGCACAAGTAAATTCAGACTGGAACGCATCAAGTGGAGTTGCACAAATACTCAATAAGCCGAGTATTCCTACAGATACGGCAGATTTAACGAATGGCGCAGGATATATCACAAGTTCGGCATTGGCAAATTATGTTGATAAAAGCACCAACCAAACTATCGGCGGTGTTAAGACATTTTCAAGCACAATATCCGGAAGTATTAACGGAAACGCGGCAACGGTAACAAATGGAGTTTATACCGATACAAACCAAACAATCAGCGGGCAAAAGACTTTTACTGCTGTACCGATTGTTTATACTGACAATCCTTATATAGTTTTTGCCTCATCAAATTTAACCAAAGGAACAAACCCGTCAAGCACTGTCAGCGGGGTAATCGCATTAACCGGCAGCAACAAATCGACGGCATCTGCCGCCAGTTTGGCGCGTTTATGGCTTAATGTAACAGCCGACGGCACAACCTGTGCGGAGCTTCGCGCTTATAAAAATGAGTCCGGCAGTACGGCGGCGAAAATTTCCATATATTATCCGACCAGCGGGAGTGCTTATGTGGAAACAACGGCATATTTGCGACCGAGTAGTGATAACTCGCTAAACTTGGGTTACACAAATTATCGGTGGAAACAGCTTTATGCCGGCACAACCACGATTTCAACTTCCGATGAACGCTTAAAACAGGGGATTGAAAATGTGCCTGACGCGGTACTTGAGGCGTGGGGCGAGGTGGGATTTTATCGCTATAAGTTCAATGATTCGGTGGCGGAAAAGGGCTTTGATAAGGCGCGGTATCATACGGGAATGGTGGCGCAACGCATTGAAAATACGTTTAGGGCGCATGGCTTAAATGCTTTTGATTACGGCTTGCTGTGCTTTGATGAGTGGGCAGCCGAGCCGGAAGTCAGAGACGAAGAAAACGAGATAATCAAACCGGCAGTTGCGGCAGGCGACCGCTATTCTTTGCGCTATGAAGAATGTTTGTGCATGGAAGCGGCATATCAGCGGCGCAGAGCTGACCGAATAGAAGCGCGCTTGGCAGCACTGGAAGCGAGGTTGTAATGGATTGGGTGCAGATTATACAAGTGTTTTGCATTCCGGCATTCGGGTATTTGTTCTATGCCGTGGGATGCGTGCGCAAAGACCTTGAGGATTTTAAGGTTGAAGTGGCAAAAGAGGCGAAAAACTACGCAACAAACGAGGCAATATTGCGCGTGGAAAGCAAAATCGACGGCTTAAGAGATTTGATTATCGATGAGTTGAAAGCTAAAAAGACGGGGCGAAAATGATTGTAAAAATAATCAGCAAAATCTTGGCATTATTTGAGAGGAAACCGATGTATCCGATGATTGATGACGCAACAATTATTCAACGCTTAATGTTAAATGAGGGCGTGCGGAATAAGGCGTATTATTGCCCCGCCGGAAAATTGACAATAGGCATTGGGCGGAATTTGGACGATAATCCTTTAACCGCGGAAGAAATAGCCGTAATCGGGCATAATTGCCGCGGCAAGTGCATAACAAACGAGCAGGCGGCTTATTTGTGCCGGAATAACATAGCGCAAGTAAAAGCACAGCTTGACCGTGAATTGCCGTGGTGGCGGACGTTGGATATTGACCGGCAATTTGTGATGATCGACCTGTGTTTTAATATGGGAATTAAAAAGTTGCTAACGTTTAAGAAGACGCTTAATTCGATAGCAACCGGATATTATATTAAAGCAGGCGACCAGTTAATGCAGAGCAAATATGCGATGCAGGTAGGAGTTAGGGCAAGGCGTAATGCTTATGCACTAAAGACAGGCGAATGGATAGTGAATCCGCCTGAACATTTTTAAACTTGAATAGGGAGAATGACAATGGAAACATTACTTAATATTTGGCACGTAATCACACCTTATGCAGCGGTATATGGTGCGGCAGTTGCTTTTTGCACGGCAGTTGTAAAGGCAACCCCGAGCAAAAAAGACGACGAGATTTGGGGCAAAATCGTGAAAGTCTTGGACTTTTTCTCGACCGCCTTTACAAAGAGCGACCAGTTTCTTATGAAAAAAGGCGCAGAGAAATTGGCCGAAGAAGCAAAGAAAAATAAGTAATTCGGGTAAAAAGTCGGCGGATTATGTGAAAAAATCACATTTTCTGCCGATTTTCATTCAATATGTGCAAAAAATTTGTTTATGTGAGCAATTATGAAACAGCAACGGCTTAATTTCAGCGACTATTCAGCGAAAGAGCAAGAACGGGATGCGATGCGTTCTCGTTTCCGGCAAGTATATCTTATGCGGGTTGACGGCAAATGGGCGCATTATACACTTGTCGAGGGCAAAGAGGATTACGACAGCCACGACGGCGATTTAACGCAGACATATTACGAGGTCAAGCAGAAGTTACCGCAACACTCGGTTAAGGTAATCCAAAACAAAGGGCTTGAAGATTATCTGCGTGATATGTTACCGAAGAAGAAACAAGCGCAAACAAACAGTAAACAACTAACGATATGGGGGAAAAATGACAATAGAGGATATTAAATTAAATGATGCAGAACGTACAGTTTGCGAAATATGGACGCGCGTCATGGGCTATCATCGACCGTTGGAGAGTTTTAACAAAGGCAAGAAAGAGGAGTTTTACGAGCGCAAATGCTTTACCGAAGAAAAAGCGGTTGCAAGAATGAACAGTCAAGAAATACTTGACAACTCACTTGCGGCGGAGTAACATATAGATACTATTCTACGGAAGTCAATATGCGATTTCTAAAGAGGGCGGGGCTTAACGGCTCCGCTCTTTTTTTGTTTTAAAATCATGAAAACGAATCGGGTAAAAATTTGTGCTGTTTTTGTGCTGATTTAATAACACAAACCGCAATTTTTTAGCACAAAATAACGTTGAAGGGAATCGTAGGAATCCAGACGAAAAACAAAGCAAATCCAGAAATTACAACGATTCCCTAATGGTACGCGCTGAGGGATTCGAACCCTCGACCCACTGATTAAGAGTGAGATTGTCTATAACGCAATATCAATATGTTAGGCGGCTTTATTATCATTTTGTGCTGATTTTGTGCCAAATACACTCATATACTCATCATAAACAACACCGTCAACCAAGTGCGCATATTTTTCCGTTGTTTTGCTTGAAGTGTGATTGAGCGACTTTTGCACCGCCTTGATGTCGTGCGTTTTTTGATAGAACCAAGTGGCGTGTGTGTGGCGTAAAGTATGGAGTGTCTGATGTGGCACTCCGGCACGTTCTAAGGCACGTTTCCACGCTTTTTTTACCGATAAGATGCGCTCGCCTTTATAGGTAAACACATAATCGTTGCAATGCGGCAACGTTTTTAACAGCTCAATCATCGGCGGATATAGCTGTTTGGCAACCATGCGACCGCCTTTGTAGTTTTTATCCTTTACGTTGATATAAAACATATTGCCATGGATGTCTGTCCACTTGAGATTTAA
>Ga0247610_10003085_pt1 | contig 18619 bp, 12 predicted proteins | sample 174DNAGHGhighgp2_FD_193483 | JGI IMG/M metagenome (GOLD analysis project Ga0247610, IMG submission 193483) | Sheep rumen microbial communities from Palmerston North, Manawatu-Wanganui, New Zealand - 1742 DNA GHGhigh gp2 | ecosystem: Host-associated > Mammals > Digestive system > Stomach > Rumen...
AATAATCAATAGTTGAGAATGCCAAGGCAGGCGAGACAAGCATCAGGAACTGGTATATATCATGTGATGATGCGTGGTATAAATCACCAGAACATTTTTGAGGAGCATGTATAATATGTCTTTACCTTTGTAGAAAGTAGATAATGATAAAATATCTAAAAAATCATAGATAAATAGTGTATATGTGTAAGTACATATCAAAAACTGGCATAAGTCTAAGGCTGCATTTGGGAGAAGAATAATTAGAGATTAACATATTAAATAAATATAAACATGTCAGAAAGAAAACGTATTTATTTATGTCTTGCTCATATGAGCGAGGATGGCGCAGAACAGCGCTATGTGAAGGAAGCGTTTGATACGAACTGGGTGGTGCCTCTTGGTCCAAACGTGAATGGGTTTGAGAAAGACCTTGAAGACTTCATAGCCCCCGAGCCCCCTAAAGGGGAGCGTAAAACCCCTACGAAGCGCGTGGTGGCACTGAGTGCTGGTACGGCAGCGGTACATCTGGGATTGTTGAACTGCGGTGTGAAGCCTCGAGATGAGGTGATTGTACAGAGCTTTACGTTCTGTGCTTCGACTCACCCGGTGACTTACTTGGGTGCAATACCTGTGCTTGTAGATTCAGAGCCAGACACATGGAACATCGACCCGGAGCTGCTGGAAGTGGCGATAAAAGATCGTATCGCTAAGACTGGCAAGAAACCGAAGGCTATCGTGCCGGTGGCTCTTTATGGTATGCCATATAAGGCTGACCGCATCATGGAGATTGCTAATAAATATGATATTCCTGTGGTGGAGGATGCTGCCGAGGGATTTGGTTCACGATACAAAGGTCAGGTGCTGGGCACGTTTGGTAAGTATGGCGTGTTGTCGTTCAATGGCAACAAGATGATTACCACAAGTGGCGGTGGTGCGCTCATCACTTCCTCTGACGAGGAGTGGCGGGAGATTATGATGTATGCCACACAGTACCGTGAGAGCTACCCATATTACCAGCATGAAAAGATAGGGTATAACTACAGGATGTCAAATGTCTGTGCTGGCATCGGACGTGGACAGATGACTGTGGTAAACGACCACCTGGCTCATCATAAGCATGTACAGAAGATGTATGAAGAGCTGCTGAAAGATGTGAAGGGTATTCACGTACACAGTCAGCCGACCACGAATTACACGGATGGCACGAATGAAGAGCCTGTGTATGACTCCAATTACTGGCTGTGCACTATCACCATTGACCCGGATGTGAAGGTGAAGGGGCAGGAGGATGCCTACAAGACAATAGTGACGGGTGCCGTGGGTGGTGCTGCAGGTGTGATACATGTTGCAGAGTCGGCTCATACCGATTGTGAGCCGAATGCTAATGTTGAGGCTTTACGTGTGGCTCTCGACAAGGCTCAGATAGAGGCACGTCCCGTATGGAAGCCAATGCATTGTCAACCGGTTTACCGGCGTACAATTGAAAATGGACAATTGAAAATTGAAAATTTGCCTAACGGGGTGATTTGCCAGACCTCTGCCTCGAGCATAGCGTATATCAATGGTGTGAGTGAGGCAATCTTCAAGGTGGGTATGTGTCTGCCGGCTGGTCCTTACGTCAGTGACGATGATGTCAGATATATCGTAGATACGATTAAGGGGTGTCTATGTTGAGCGCTGAGTGTTGAGAATAGGATAGTATAAAGAAGATGACCTTTGTCTTGTGTTAATCAAGATGAAGGTCATTTACTTTTAGATAGGTTAAAAAAGTTTATTATCATGAGATACATATTTGAAGTTATTTTGATTTGGCTGTGCTGTCCCCTGTCGGCACAGGAGGATGATGACTGGTTACAGCTTTACAGACAGGTGGAGGATATTGAAGACGAGGAGTCGGAATCGTGGGAAGAGACCTGCGAGATGCTTAGCTCGCTGGCTACTGAACCTCTGGATATCAATGAGGTGACACGTGAGGAACTGGAGACGTTGCCTTTCCTCAGTGCGCAACAGGTGGAAGACATCATGGAATATCGTTATAAGCATGGGGCGCTACGGACCATTGGTGAGCTGCAGATGATTCCGTCGCTGGACTATGACAGGAGGCGACTGCTACAGTGTTTCGTGATGATAGATAACAATAGTCAGCGGGAGACGACGCCACGAATAGACAGCCTGCTGAAATGGGGTAAGCATAACGTGACATTCTCTATGCGTATTCCGTTTTACAAGCGTGAGGGTGACATCAATGGTTATTTGGGTTATCCATATAAACATACCTTCCGCTATCAGTTTAAGTCGGGCAATAGGCTACAGTTTGGAATAGTAGGTGCACAGGATGCCGGTGAGCCATTCTTTGCACATGACAACAAGTGGGGCTATGATCATTATAGCTATTACTTCCTGATTAGACAGCGAGGCATGATAGAGACACTGGCCTTAGGACAGTACCGACTGTCGTTTGGCATGGGACTGGTGATGAACGGAGGATTCTACTTGGGTAAACAGGCGATGCTGAGTACGCTGGGACGAACCACGAACGTGATACGTGCCAACAGTTCGCGCATGGAGAGTGGATATATGCAGGGAGCGGCAGTAACCATCAAGACCATTGAGACAGGCCGGTCGAAGGTAAACGTGACAGCCTATGCCTCCTGTCGTGCGATGGACGGGACGTTGAATAAGAAGGACGGTAGTGTTGCCACGCTGTTGACTGACGGCTATCATCGCACGCCTAACGAGATGGAGAAGAAGAATAATGTGACCATGACAGACGTGGGTGCTCATGTTGACTGGCGTATTAGTGGGTTGAATGTGGGTGCGACGGTGGTTTATACGCACCTGAACCGTCAGCTTAGTCCAGATACCTCCTATCTCTATCGGCGCTACTATCCTGCAGGAACGGATTTCGTGAATGCCAGTATAGATTACAGGTATAATGCGTACAGGCTTTCCATCAATGGTGAGACGGCCATTGACAAGGACGGACGAGTGGCAACGATCAATGCTATCAGCTATCAGCCATCGCAGACGATAAGCGTTATGGCCCTACAACGGTTTTACAGCTACCAGTATAACTGTCTGCATGCACGCAGCTTTGCCTCTGGCTCAAGGACACAAAACGAGAGTGGCATCTATGTGGGTGTGACGTGGCATCCGACACCACACCTCCTACTGACAGCCTACACGGATTATGCGTATTTTGCTTGGGCGAAGTATCAGGCGTCACGCTCTTCGTACGCATGGGACCACTTCGTATCGGCCACCTATACCGGCAAGCGTTGGAAGCTACAGGCGCGATACAGGCTGAAGAGACTGGAACGGGATAATGAGGACAAGACAGCCTTTGTGATGAACCATCAACACCGTGGACGCCTGTCGCTTATTAATCAGGTAACACCGATGCTGACGCTGCAGACACAGGCAGACATGGCTTATGTGGGCACTGATGGTTATGACTTTGGCTATATGGTCAGTGAACATGTTGGTTTGCAAATGAGTTCTGTCAAACTGGATGCTGGCATCGGCTATTTTCATACGGACAGCTATGAGGCACGTCTCTATATGTACGAGCATGCTCCTTTGCATCACTTCACGTTCCCGATGTTCTATGGTGAGGGCATACGTTATTGGCTGATGGGACGTGCTAAGCTGGGTGAACGGTGGACACTGACAGCAAAGCTGGGTACGACGAACCTGTTTGACCGGAGCACAATGGGGACAGGAAAAGAAAAGGTCAATCACTCGGCTGTGACTGACCTGGATATAGAGCTGTCGGTAAAGATATGACGACGTAAAAGCTTATGGCTTGAGGGTGATACGTCCCGTTTCGCTGATGTTGATGACAGAGCCACTGATGTCGGCTGCTGTCAGTGAGCGTATCTCTTTGGCTACGCTGTGTGTGTCGTCACGACGTGGTCCCTTGCCTTTCTGCTGGATAAAGGAGTGGATTTGTCCCTCCAGGAATGTGCCATCATCCAGGATCTTAATCTCAACAACAGGTGCATAGCCGGTGACGCCTGTGAGATTCATGCCATAAGGGGTGCAGAAGTTTCCAAGGCTATAGGCAATGAAACGACCTTTATAGACCTCCATGCAACGGACGACATGAGGGCCATGGCCATAGACCACGTCAGCACCGTTGTCAATACAGAAATGGGTGAAGGTACGCAGGTCGCCACGGTCTTCACCAAGGAAGAACTCATGACCCTTAGGCAGATGGGTATGGGTGCGTCCTTCGGCTCCACCATGGAAAGAGACAATAAGAATGTCGCAACGAGGACGCAGGTCGTCGAGGATAGCCTTAACGGTAGTGAGGTCGTTATGCTTGAGTGTATAGCTATTATGACCAAAGGCACAAAGACCATACTTCACTCCATCGCGTTCGACGATGGCTGAACGGGTGCGGCCACTGATGCCAGAATACTTAATGCCCAGGGCATCGAGCGTACGCTCGGTAGATTCGATACCAAACTGTCCGAAGTCGTTTGCATGGTTGTTGGCCATGGACAGGAAATCGTAACCAGCCTCTGTTAGACGGGGCCCGAAGCTGGTAGGAGTACGGAAAGCATAACAGTGAGGACCAGGCTTCTTCTTGGTCTGTCCGCCATCGCAGAGAGTCCCCTCGAGATTACCTACCGCCAGATTGGCGTTCAGGGTGATGTCGCGCGTGTGACTAAAGATGTCACGACCTTCATTAGGAGGCAGCTGATTGCTGGGGAAGGTAGTACCCATCATAATGTCGCCAGTCATGGCGATGGTGAGAGTGTCTTGTTGGTTTGAGGTTTCTTGACCGGCAGGCACTGTCTGGTCGAGTGGTGGGTTGACGTCTGTAGCCTGGTTTCCTGTGTTGCCAGAACAGAGTGTGGCAAGGAAAATGAAAGGGGAGAAGAGGAGAAGCTTCATAGATAAATAGCTGAGATGAAAGATGTGGAATGATTATATCTTCTTAGTATAGCAACGATGACGACGGTGCTGTCGTGACTCAAGGTACTGCCAATGGCTCTGTACGGCCTCGTTGGTTTCCATCTGTGGCATGGCTTCTGCCCAACGGAAGCCATAACGCTGGAACTGACGGATGAGGTCATCGAAGATGAGTGCATTGGCTCCCTTGGAACGGTACTCGGGCAACACACCAATAAGCAGGAGATCGACGGTGTCGGTCTTATGCCATTTCAAGGCACGCAGCACACGCCACCAGGTGAAGGGCCATAGGCTGCCATGATTACTATGTTGCATGGCACGGGCGAATGAGGGGAAAGTAATGCCGAAGCCAACCATCTTATCGTTACAATTGGCATCGATAACGCCTGTGACGAGGTTCAAGTCGGCCTTCTTGATATAAGAATCGACAAGCTGGTCGATTTGCCGTTCACTGAGATGTGAATAACCATAAAGATCCTTGTAGGTGTCGTTAATCATGTGGAAGATTTCACGTCCCTTACCCTCGTTGATGAGTTCGCGGCTGGTGAATTTCTTCACATGGAGGTTATAACGCTTCTGAATCATGGCAGAGAGCTTGGCAAACTTGTCGGGTACCACCTCTGGCACACGTACATGGTATTCCATGTAGTCATTGTCCTTTTGCCATCCGGGAAGCTGTTCCATGTGACGAGGATAGTAAGGATAGTTGTAGTTGACATAGGCAGTAGAAAGCTCTTCGAAGCCTTCGATGAGCATGCCCTCACGATCCATGTCGGTAAACCCTAATGGTCCGGCAATCTCGTTCATGCCTTGATCCTTTCCCCACTGCTCGACTGTCTCCAGTAGCTGGCGAGAGACATCGATGTCGTCGATGAAGTCGAACCAACCGAAACGTACCAGCCGACGGTTCCAGCGTTCGTTAGCCCGTCGGTTGATGATGGCAGCCACACGTCCTACGGGTTTGCCGTCGCGGTAAGCCATGAAATATGCAGCATCGCAGCACTCGAATGACGGATTCTTGTCACGGCGAAGCGTATTAATCTCGTCGAAGTAAAGAAAGGGTACTGCGTACTTACTGCCGCTATAAAGATCGTAATAAAAGCGAATGAACTGTCGCAGTCCTCGCTTATCAGTAACTTTTCTGATTTCTATCGGACTCATGACTGCAAAGGTAGTAATTTGCATTGGAAATGCAAAAAAAAATCGAAGAATATTTTTATGTGGACGATGATAGCAGATTAAACTTCAAATCGTAAACCATCAACGTATTTCCATAATTGTCGGTAGAAAGGGTGGCGGGTAAGTGTGGCAGTGTTACCTATAATAATAAGTTTCATGCGCGCACGCGTGATGGCAACATTCATACGGCGTAAGTCACGAAGGAATCCTATCTGACCATCATCGTTTGAACGAACCATGGAGATAACGATGACGTCACGTTCCTGTCCCTGAAAGCCATCGACGGTATTGACGGAGATAAGACGACGGAAAGGTTTAAAGAACTCACGTTTCATGAGCAGTCGGCGTAGTAGCAGTACCTGTGCGCGATAAGGTGAGATGATGCCAACGTCGATACGCTCGTCGAGCAGGCGTTGTTTGCCTATGCGTTCGAAATAATGCTGTAAGATATTGAGCGTCTGTTCCGCTTCTGCCTTATTCACTCTTGAGAGGGAGTGGGGACCGACAGTCTCTGTAGCATCCTCATCGCTCATGTCATGCCACTCGATAGGTGTGTCGAGGTCGAGGATGCTACGGAAGCGAACCTCCGGGGCAGCCTCTACCTGTCCGTTGTAAAAATAGTCACTGGAGAAACGCATGATGTCCTCATGCATGCGATACTGCATACGTAATAGGGTGACAACATCAGGATGGGTGGTCACAATACGTTCCATGAGAGTGACACCCAGGCCTGCCTTCAGGGCGGCAATACTCTTTACGGTAGGTGGCAGTTGACAATGGTCGCCGGCGAAGACGACACGACTTACCCTACGCATGGGAATCCAACAGGCAGCTTCAAGCGCCTGGGCTGCCTCGTCGATGAATAAGGTGCCGAACTTCATGCCGTCGAGCAAGCGATGGGCTGCTCCTACCAGCGTACAAGCGATGACACGTGCCTCGCTGAAGAGCTCGCTATTGATACGTATCTCAAGTTCGGTGGCACGGCTTTTCAGTCGGTCTATCTTCTGATGGTAGTGGTCGTCAGCGCGACGGCGATGGCTTCGAAGCTCACGAATGGTCTTACGTAATGCCCACAGCTGAGGATAGTCTGGATGAGACTCAAAGCGCCGTTCGTAGGTGAAGGAGAGCATCTTATCATTCACGCGTGTGGGATTACCGAGACGTAGGACATGGATTCCCCTATCGACGAGCTTCTCTGATATCCAATCGACGGCCATGTTGCTTTGTGCGCACACCAAGACTTGTGGCTCGCGCATGAGTGTCTCACGGATTGCCTCGACAAGTGTGGTAGTCTTTCCTGTTCCGGGAGGTCCATGAACAATTGCAACATCCTTAGCTCGTAGCACCTTGTTGACCGCTTGTTCCTGAGTAGTATTGAGGTAAGGGAAACGCTGTGGTGGGAAGGTAAATGTCTGGGGTTTGGCGTTGCTGTAGAAAAGGTCGCGCAAGTAAGCCAGTCGTCCTTTGGCATTGATGGTACGGTTGAGGCTTCGAACATACAGCGGTAGCTGGTTTCGTCGAACGACAACTGAACGCCCAGTGTGGCGTCAGTACGCTGCAGGTCGAGCAGCTGGTTGCTGTCGGGAAGGATGATAACCATACGGTTGCCATCGACATAGCTGACCATGGATGGTGAGGCGAGCAATGAGTGGAGCGAGGAGTCAGGGTTGTGGACGAAGAAAATGACAGGACGTCCATACTCAAAGTTATGGTCGGTGTCTGGCTCACCCTCCCGATAAACCTCAAGGGCAAGCTGGTTCATGGAGTTATAATAGGAGCGTCCCAGACGTACAGGATACCACGCATCGCCACGCTGAACCATACGCTCGATGCCTGTCTGTTCAGTCTGACGACGGAACGTCTCTTTCTCTACTTGATATTCAAGTTGGAGTAGGAGACGTTGTTGGTTAAGTGCCTGTATAGCGTTCATTGAATGTTACGTATCCATGAAAACAACTCATCAAGTGAATAGTCACCACAATGGGGGCGGTTCCATGCGAGCAGGAAGTTGACATCCTTGCCGATGTTCTGTAATTTCACTGCAAAGGCAACAGGAATGGCAAATGAGGTATCACGGTCGCGAGCACCATGACGGATGTACCAGTGAGGTGCCACGCTCGTCTGCTTGTCGTCGAGGAACGACCATGGATTCATCTGACGTACCTTGACACGTACATTTCTTTCAACACGCTTGCCATTATGTTGTGCAGAATAGTCGGTGAAATTGACGCTTGAGCCCTCCTCGTTGCCGAACACCTCGTTCTCGCCTGTGGCTGCTGTGCCTGCCACATCCAGGGCATCGAAGGCTGGTGGTGTCTTTAGTGGCTGTGTGGAAACAACATAATTGAGATAAGTCTCCATGTCAAGATTGACGATATACTCGCCCTGTTGGTGTCGCCTCTGAGGTCGAAGGCGTGCAGCACCTCCAATGTAGAAGGAGTTACCTTGACGACGTCGGTTAAAGAGCTGTGCTGCAGCCTGCATGCGTTGTGTCTTTGTTGGGACGGTGTCTGTAATTGCTGCCGGTGGGGTAATATCTTCTGGAAGAGTACGTATGCCTCCATTGACGGGAGGCATGAAGCCTGCCACCTCACTGAAAGTAAAGCCAATGCTGTCTGGTATCTCAGCTCCTGCATCCTTGGCTATCTGTGCAGCACGTATGATTTGCCACTTGATGTAACTGCGGAAGTTGTCGGCTGTCAGTGGAGAGCCGTCAGATGGGTCGGTCAGACCGAGGCTATTGAAGTAAGCCGGGTAAGCTGCTGCGAGCTCATTACTTATTATTGCCTGTTCTGGGGACAGTGGGCGGCTGTTGTTGTTGGTACAGTTATAAAGCCACTCATAAGCCATATCGGCATGATCGAGGTCGATGATAGGACAGAAACAGATGCTTGCATAGACATCATCACGCGTGTCGGCTGCCCCCATTGCCTTCAGCATTGGTTCATAGGCAGGGTTGTTACCAGTAGCCCCAAGCAGGCTTGACATGGCACCGCCAGCACTGGTACCGTCGGTGATGATTCGTTCAGCAGAGCCAGGCATTTTCTTATCGAAGAAACGCAAGTAACGAACTGCAGCCTTGAGGTCGAGTAGTCCTGCCGGTGCCCGACCGGTATAGATGGTGCTATTATTGCGTGTGATGGTGGAGTTTCGTCCGCGAGCACCAGGAATAGCAACAACATACCCTTCGGCCAGCGCACGTCCGGTGGCATCGGTGGCTTGTGGCTCAGCAGCTGCGGCAGCCATATAGCCTCCAACATAGGTACGCAGGAGGATGGGAGTCTTCTTGGTAGCCCCGTCAGGCACATAGACATTCATGTACTGATAGGCAGAGTCCTCGACATGGGTGACGTAGTAAAGCTTCTCGTAAGCCGTGAAGTGAATGGTCTGTCCATTTGGCATCACCAACAGTCGTGACTCACCACACGAAGCGTCGAACGTCAGTTGTGGATTGTTAGCAGCCTGTATGCTTATGGTAAGCAACAGTACCAGAAGTGTGATAACAGATTGTCTTTTCATTGTTGCGTGTTTGTTTTTGACAAAGAGAGGCATGTCGCTATGCGGCATGCCTCTCTCTTCTATAGTAGTTTTATGAACTCTTATTTCTTTGCCTCTACAGCATTATCCTCACGGATGGTACGGCCCATGGTAAGGTAAGCGATAGGAGCAGCAATGAAGATAGATGAGCATGTACCGAATACCACACCAAGTATCATTGCAAAGGAGAATGACCGGATGCTGTCACCACCAAGGATGAAGATACAAAGCAGCACGATAAGTGTCGTTACTGAGGTGTTGATGGTACGGGCAAGAGTCTGGTTGAGTGAGTCGTTGAACAGTGTCTGACGGTCACGCTTGCCATAGAGCTGGATGTTCTCACGTACACGGTCGAAGACCACCACCTTATCGTTGATAGAGTAACCAATAACGGTAAGGATAGCACCGATGAAGGTCTGGTCGATCTCGAGAGACATTGGTACAAACTTCCAAAGCAGAGAGTAGAAGCCAATCACGATGAGAGCATCGAATGCCAGTGCTACGGTTGAACCTACAGAGAATGCTACGTTACGGAAACGGAACAGAATGTAGAGGAAGATAGCTATCAGAGCGATGGCTACGCTGATGAAGGCACGGTGAGTGATGTCCTTAGCAATGGACGGACCGACCTTAGCGGAGCTGATGATAGAACCACCCTCGCGCACGTCAGGATTCTTGAAGTCATCAACATTGTTTTGTGTCACGATGCCTGCATCCTTGAGGGCTTTGAAGAGGATCTCCTCAGCCTCGTCGTCAACGGTAGGATCGTTAGAGTCAATCTTATAGTTTGTGGATACACGGATGCGGTTACCTTCTGCTCCCAGTGCGATAGCAGTGGTATTGGCAATCTTTTCTGCTCCATTGGCATCCTTCTCGACAAATGCCTTGTTCAGAATCTCACGTATCTGCTCAGGTTCTACAGACTTCTCGAACTGCATGACGTAGTTACGTCCACCTGTGAAATCGATACTTGGGTTAAGCTTGTTGACGAAGAAGCTGATGAGGATAATAACAGCTGCAACACCCCAAATGGTAAATGTCTTCTTGTACATACCCATGAAGTTCACATGGGTGTTCTGCAACATGTTACGTGAATAAGAAGTGCTGAAGGTAAGGTTACGCCAACGGTCACGCTTGAGCTGGTACTCATAAACCAGACGAGTCATGAAGACGGCTGTGAAGAATGATACACAGATACCAATCATAAGGGTTGTTGCGAAACCGCGGATGGGGCCTGTACCAACAACGTAGAGGATGATACCCGTAATCAATGACGTGAGGTTAGAGTCGAAGATAGCGGAGAAAGCGTTTGAGTAACCCTTTCCGAGAGCTTCCTTCACATTGAGTCCCTTACGCAGCTCTTCTTTTGTACGCTCATAGATAAGCACGTTAGCATCGACCGCAGTACCCAGTGTAAGCACGATACCGGCGATACCTGGCATGGTCAGTGCAGCCTGGAACGAGGTAAGGATACCGAGTGTAAAGAACAAGTTGAGCAGCAGAGCGCAGTTGGCCAGCATACCAGGAATCCAGTTGTAGAGGAGCACCATGTAAATCATCAGCAGCACGAAAGCTACGACGAAGGAGATGGCACCCTGTTTGATAGACTGTGCACCGAGTGTAGGACCGACGACGTCTGACTGTACGATACGTGTAGGAGCAGGCATCTTACCAGAGTTCAGGGTGTTTGCCAAGTCCTTGGTGTCCTGGATGGTGAAGTTACCAGTAATAGAAGAGTTACCACCATCAATCTGCGTGTTAACGCGTGGTGCGCTATAGACAGCATTGTCGAGGACAATAGCTACAGCCTTGTTGATGTTGTTGTGTGTGAGCACTGACCAGCGGCGAGCACCATCACCATTCATCTGCATGGTTACCTCAGGACGTCCATGCTGGTCGAAGCCATCGCGAGAACTGGTAATGACATCACCCTCCAGCGGAGCGCGTCCGTTGATGGAGTTGCTGGTGTTGATAGCATATAACTCGAAGATCTCCTGGTTATTGTCGAAGAGGTCGCTTGGCTTAGCACCCCAGAGCAGCTTCAGGCTATGTCCAGAGAAAAGGATACGCTTACCAAGCTCAGAGTAGATAATCTTGCTGACAGCAGCGGTATCACGTGTGTGAGCATAACCAACGACAGAGAGTGACTGTCCCTGTGCAGGAGTGAGGATAGAGAACAGAGGATTCTGCTTCTCAATCTGTGCACGTGCAGCATTCGTGGCAGCAGTAGAGTCTGTCTTGGCAATAGCAGCAGCCAGTGAGCCGGCTTTCTTTGCAGAGTCAGGAGCAACAGTGTTCTGAGCAACTTTTGTGGTGTCGGCTGTTGCAGCCTTTGTTGAATCAGCAGCATTGCCTTCAGCAGCATACTGAGCATTGAGCTGTGTCAGCAGCGGAACGATTTCCTGTGCGTTATATGTCTCCCAGAACTCGAGGTTGGCGCTACCCTGGAGGAGTTTACGAACACGCTCTGGTTCTTTGACACCAGGCATCTCAACCATGATACGTCCAGACATGCCTTCGAGCTTAGTGATATTTGGCTGAACGACGCCAAACTTATCAATACGGTTCTGGACAACAAGCAGTGCGTTGTCAACAGCGGCAGACACTTCCTCACGCAGCACAGTTTCTACCTGAGAGTCACTGGTGTTAGTGCTTACCTTACCTTTCAGCTGCTGTGTAGCGAAGACCGATGCCAGGGGCTTGCCCTGTGAGTTGGCTTTCCAACGGCTGATAAAGAGTGAGATGAAATCGTCTTGGCTGGACTCTTCCAATTTCTTTGCTTCATTGAACGACTTTTTGTAGATGGGGTCTGTCTTGTGGTCAGCGAGGATGTCAACAACATCGGGTACAGAGACCTCAAGAATAACATTCATACCACCTTTCAGGTCAAGACCCAGACCGATTTCCATCTCTTGGCACTCACGAAGTGTGTAAGCACCGAAGTAAACTTTCTCGTTCATCAGTGAATCGAGGTATGCCTGCCCGGCTTCCTCTCCATTCTGGGCGCTAATCTCAGCTGCCTTACTCTTGTAGTGACGTGTCACAAAAGAGAATGACAGGTAGAAGATGCACACCAGGGTGAGCATCACTGCTACAAACTTTACAATTCCTTTGTTTTGCATTTTTATTGTTAATTTTGATTATAATTTCTGCTTGTTGTTCATTTTAAGCCTGCAAATATAGACATTTTTCAGCACTTGACGAAATTTATTAGGGTTTTTCATGCTTTTTTTAATGATTTCCCTCTATTTTTAGCCAACAAATGACTGGATAATGGTCACTTGCATTAAATTTTGAGTCAATTTCGCAACGATAAGGCTTGATACTTTCGGAGCACATGATGTGGTCAATACGAAAAAACATGCCATAGCGGTTGAAGGACACTCCCAACCCATTGCCAGCTGACACGAAGCAGTCGGTTAAGTTCTGGGCAATCGTACGACGGGTGTAGGATAGGGCATGGTCGTTAAAGTCGCCACACAGCAAGATATGGTAATTCTGATGAGCTTCGATATACCGATGGACAGCTTCTGCTTCTGGTGCACGTAAGGCAGAAGATTCTGCGAAGACAGAGAGCAGTCGTCGTGACTCTGCTCGTGCAGTATCTCCTTTGATGTCACCCTCTATCATGTTTTGGTAGCTATTACGGTCTGCCTTGGTAAGGTGGGTGGACTCTAAGTGGTTGTTGATAACAATAAGCGTGTCGTTGCCTACTTGCAGGAACCATGCCACACTGCCGTTGCTACGCGAAGGGTATTCAATGCGTTCTTTTTTGAAGATGGGGAACCGTGTATGGATGCCCAAACGGTTCATCGCTTTGCTGGTTGCAGCATCGATACGCTCAATGTCGTTATACGCATAGATGCTATCAAAGAAGACTTCGGACTTACGCCATGTGTCATTGTCTTCCTGCAGACAAACGATGTCTGCCTTGCTGTCGCGAAGATAATGATAGATATTGCTGAAGGCATCGGTTCCGTCGGGTGAACTGGCAAAGCCTCCTACGTTGAATGATATGACCTTTATGGCATCATCGGGAGGTGTGGAGGGCAGGTTGACAGGAAAGAAGACGCGCATGGGTGAGTAGGCCAACAGGAACCCTAAGAAAGGAATCCATGCCATGCGCCACTTGACGGTCAACCAAAAGAAGAGAAAAGCGAGGTTGACCAATGCTGCCAGGGGGAACAGCATGCTTAAGCTGCTGAGTGTGGGATGGTTGACAGGGCTGATGTGGTCAGCATAGCCAAAGAACAACATAACGACAATAGCCATTATGTTGGCTCCGGCTATGATGCCGAGCATAATGTTTTTAAGCTTCTTGAACATCAGTTTTCTTTGCTGGCATCGAAGAGTTTTTTCTTCTCTTCCTTTGTCAGACTGTCATAACCAGACTTGCGTATCTTGTCGAGAATAGCATCAATTTCTGCCTGACGCTCTCGTTTGCGAGCGTTGTATTCCATGTCATCCTCCTTTGTGCCGGTGCGTGTGGCATGCATGTCTGGACGTTTAGACTGCTGGTGCTGTTCGAAGTTACGTTTCATGTTATTGAAGAACTCCTGACCGCGGTTAATGCTGAAACGTGCATCGCTGCCAGGATGAGTACGCCAATAGAGGATAGCCAGCAAACCGAAGAGCATGCCTCCGAGGTGTGCAACATGTGCTACGCCATCGTTGGATGATGACCATACCGAGAAGAGCTCAATAGCAGCATAACCAATAACAAACCATTTTGCTTTGATGGGAATAGGTATGGGGAAGATGAACAGCCGTTCGTTTGGGAATGTCATACCAAAGGCCAGCAGAATACCATATATGGCACCAGAGGCACCAATGGTAGGTGTTATGTTTGTTAGTTGCAGCACTGTAGCTGCCACGATGCCTTGTGATGTTTCCACATACTGTACTGCTCCACCTTCGAGAAGGACATGGATGAATTGTGCCAACTCTTGTGTCAGGCCAGCACCGATGCCACACAAAAGATAGAAGAACAGGAATTTCCTTGGTCCCCATACATTTTCCATGACACGTCCGAACATCCATAGAGCGAACATGTTGAAAAACACGTGTGTGAAACCTCCATGGACGAACATGTAGGTGATGAATTGCCAGATGTGGAAATGAGGAGATTCAAAGAAGAACAATCCCAGATGATGCTCTATACCCCATGACGGAAACAGCCACGTTATCAGGAACATGATGCCGTTGACGATCAACAAGTTCTTTGTTATGGTAGGCAGATTATTCATTTAATTATCTATTTTCTTATTTTTAACTCTATCATATAATTGGGCGCAAAATTACGAAAAAAAACCTATTTTTAGTACAAAATCAGCCCTTTACGCACTTTTTTTCAACAAAAAAGTCATTTTTTTTCATTTTTTGTTTGTTTTCTAAATACTTTACACTATATTTGCGGAGGATTTTGCACATAATAACAACTATCATATTAAATTTAAAATCAAACATTATGAACAAAACAGAATTAATTGAGAAGATTGCAGCAGGTGCTGGTCTGACCAAAGTTGATGCTAAGAAAGCTCTTGACGCCACTGTAGTAGCTATTAAGGATGCTCTTGTTGCAGGTGACAAAGTTGCTCTTGTTGGTTTCGGAACATTTGCCGTTAACCAGAAGCCCGCTCGTGAAGGTGTGAATCCCGCAACTAAGCAGAAGATTACTATTGCAGCTAAGAAGGTTGCTAAGTTCAAGGCTGGTGCTGAGCTTGCTGAGGCTGTTAACAAATAATATTTTTGCACTTCAATAAAAAGGCCTCTCCACGTGGAGAGGCCTTTTATTTTGTCCTTATTCTAAAATCAGGGCTGTTTACCAATATATGCCAGGATACCTCCATCGACATAGAGGATGTGACCATTGACAGCATCAGAAGCATGGGAAGCCAAGAAGACAGCAGGACCACCTAGCTCTTCTGGTTCCAGCCAACGACCTGCAGGGGTCTTAGCACAGATGAATGAGTCGAACGGATGGCGTGAGCCATCGGGTTGGCGCTCACGAAGTGGTGCCGTCTGAGGTGTAGCGATATAACCCGGTCCTATGCCATTACACTGGATGTTATACTCGCCATACTCTGAGCAGATGTTACGTGTAAGCATTTTCAAGCCACCTTTAGCAGCAGCATAAGCGCTGACTGTCTCGCGGCCAAGTTCAGACATCATGGAGCAGATGTTGATGATTTTGCCCTCACGGCGTTCCATCATCTCTGGTAAGACAGCAGAGCTGACGATGAATGGTCCGACGAGGTCGATGTCGATGACCTGCTGGAACTCCTGACGTTTCATCTCGTGCATGGGGATACGCTTGATGATGCCGGCATTATTGACCAGGATGTCAATTTGACCTACTTCTTCATGAATCTTCTCTACGAGTGCCTTTACGGCATTCTCGTCGGTGACGTCGCAAACGTAACCTTTCACGTTTGTGATGCCGGCTTCTTTGTAGTTGTTGAGTCCACGCTCGAGAGCAGCCTCGTTAATGTCGTTGAAGATGATGTTTTTGATACCTGCAGCGACGAATGCTTTTGCAATGTTGAATCCGATACCATAGGATGCACCTGTAATCCAGGCGTTCTTTCCTTCTAATGAAAAAATATTTGCCATAGTAGTTTTGTTATTTTAAGTCTGTAATCAGTGAGAAGTCCTGGTCGCCATAGTCAAGGTTCTCGCCACCCATACCCCAGATGAAAGTATAGTTGTGAGTAGCAGCAGCAGAGTGTATGCTCCATTCAGGTGAGAGCACGGCTTGATCACCACGCATCCAGATGTGTCGTGTCTCTTCTACCTCACCCATAAAGTGGCAGACAGCTTGATCCTGAGGAACTTCAAAATAGAAATATGCCTCCATGCGGCGTGAGTGTACATGGGCAGGCATGGTATTCCATACCGAACCAGTTGCCAGTTCTGTCATACCCATTTGTAGTTGGCATGTAGGCAGAACCTGGTTGACAATCATCTTGTTGATGTTACGCTCATTGGACATCTCCAGTGACCCCATGTGTGCAACTACTGCATCAGCCTTTGTTATCTTCTTGCATGGATATTCTGCATGAGCAGTTGTTGAATTGAAATAGAATTTTGCTGGTTTGTCAGGTGACTTAGAGCAGAATACTACGTCTCTGTCGCCACGACCAATATAAAGAGCCTCTTTGAAGTCGAGTTCGAACGTCTGGTCACCCACTTTAACACATCCAGGTCCTCCAACATTGAAGATTCCCACTTCGCGACGTGTGGTAAAATAAGGGGCTTTCAGAGGGTCAATGGCTTCAAGGGTAAGGCATTCCTTGACAGGCATGGCACCTCCGACGACCATTCGGTCGTACATTGAATAGACCATGTTCACCTCGTCTTCGGCAAAAACTTTCTCGATGAGGAAGTCACGGCGAATACGCTTGGTGTCATAATTCTTGGCATCCTCAGGATGCGCAGCATAGCGGATTTCGTAATTTGTCTTCATTATAAATTGTATTTGTTTTAGATTTGTATGCAAAGATACAAAGAAAAATGGTAATAGCGAAGAATAATGACATAAAAAAAGCGTAACCGATTGCGGACGGCTACGCTCTTTTCTGTTGTCCAAGGCGGATTCGAACCACCACAAACAGAACCAAAACCTGTTGTGCTACCATTACACCATTGGACAATCATGCTTGTTAGCGGGTGCAAAGGTAGTGGTTTTTTGCGCCACTACCAAATTTTTACCGCTAATTTTTATTTTACGATGAGCAAATAGTAATTCTTCTTGCCTTTTTGGGCTAACAGATACTTACCGTCAATCAGGTCGTCTGTTGTTATGGGACGATTCTGGTCGGTCAGTTTTTCTTTGTTCAGACTAACACCTCCACCTTGTACCATCTTTCGCATTTCACCCTTGGATGGGAAGACAGGAGCTACCGTGGTCAGCAGTTCAATGGCTGGCTGTCCCAACTGGTCTTTGCTGATTTCGAATTGTGGCACACCATCGAAAACGTCGAGGAATGTTTGTTCATCAAGTTTCTCCAAGCCTTCTTTTGTGGATTTGCCAAAGAGAATGCTGCTTGCCTCAATGGCAGTGTCGAGTGCTTCCTGTGAGTGTACCATTACGGTTACTTCCTCAGCCAAGCGCTTTTGTAACACGCGGCGACCAGGATCTTGCTTGTGTTCTTCGACCAACGCATCGATAACATCTTTCTCTAATGACGTGAAAATCTTGATGTAGCGTTCTGCATCCTCGTCGCTGACATTCAGCCAGAACTGGTAGAATTTATATGGTGTGGTACGAACGGGGTCGAGCCAGATATTGCCGGATTCTGTCTTTCCAAACTTCTTACCGTCACTCTTAGTAATGAGTGGGCATGTCAGTGCAAAGGTCTCAACATCGTTACCGAGTGTGCGACGGATCAGTTCTGTACCAGTAGTCATGTTACCCCACTGGTCGTTACCTCCCAGTTGAAGTTTGACACCCTTATGCTGGTAGAGATAAAGGAAGTCATATCCCTGCAGCAACTGATAGGTAAACTCGGTGAATGACAAACCGTCGCGGGCTGTTCCGTTGAGGCGTTGCTGTACTGACTCCTTGGCCATCATGTAGTTGACAGTGATGTGTTTACCAACTTCGCGTGCAAAGTCGAGGAAGGTAAAATCTTTCATCCAGTCGTAGTTGTTAACCATCTCAGCTGCGTTGGCCTCTTTTGAGTCGAAGTCAAGGAACTTTGCTACTTGGCGTTTGATGCACTCCTGGTTATGACGTAGTGTCTCGTCATTCAGAAGGTTACGCTCTTGACTTTTGCCAGAGGGATCGCCAATCATGCCCGTGGCTCCTCCAACGAGAATGATAGGTTTGTGACCACAGCGCTGCAAATGACGTAGCATCATGATACCACACAGATGGCCGATATGTAGTGAGTCGGCAGTAGGGTCGGTTCCCAGATATGCCGTAACCATTTCTTTTTGTAATAGCTCTTCTGTGCCTGGCATTATTTGTGCCAGCATGCCACGCCATTTAAGTTCTTCA
>Ga0247610_10003086_pt1 | contig 18615 bp, 11 predicted proteins | sample 174DNAGHGhighgp2_FD_193483 | JGI IMG/M metagenome (GOLD analysis project Ga0247610, IMG submission 193483) | Sheep rumen microbial communities from Palmerston North, Manawatu-Wanganui, New Zealand - 1742 DNA GHGhigh gp2 | ecosystem: Host-associated > Mammals > Digestive system > Stomach > Rumen...
CGCTCATCTATGCGTCTTTCCTCGGAACCATGCAGGACAACGGTGTCGAGATTTTCACCCCGTGGACATGGGGCGACGGCATGTACGAAACGGTGCACCTGTTCAGCCGCTACGGCCATCCGAACCGCGTGCAGTCCACCTCCAGCAATGACTCGCTGGTGTCCGCCTACAGTTCCATCAGCAACAAGGGCGATTCGCTCACAGTCATCTTCGTGAACCGCGCCGAAAAGGATGCCCAGGATGTGAACCTCGGCCTTGCGAACTTCGCCTCCGACGGTACTGTCAAAACACTCACCTTGCAGGACATCCAGGGTGAAACGTTCGTTTCGCATACAGAAAACGCTCTACAGGCAGGATCCGCGACAGCCACCGGCAACAAGGTTGCGCTCAAGCTCCCCGCAAAGTCAATTACCGCAGTACTGCTCACTACGTCAACGCCGACCGTCGTTGACGCCATCAAGCCCAAGACCACGATCCGAACCGCACCAAAATACGGAGCAACAAGCCGTTTCGACACCAAAGGCCGAAACGTCACGCACACCCGCACAAGCCCCGGGTATTATATTCTGCGATAATTCTTTTGGCGCGCTCAAATTGTCCCAGCCGACCCCGTTAAATAATACCGAGAATTATTTTTCTACGACAATCAGTTCAGCCGCACCGCGACCCGGGAGCGGCTTAAATATTTTCACGTTTGTCTGAACCGCTGGGCCACCGAACGCATTCATTTCGCAAACGAACAGGTAATTCGTGCCTGCCACAACCTGCGTCGCGACACTCAGCGGCTTGAGTCCCAAATAGGCATAGTCTTTGGTCGCCTCGATAAACGCAGCAGAATCTTCCGCGGTAAGCGGGCGCTGTTCCGAGAAGCCTCCCAGAAGCATTTCGTCAGTCTTACCCGTTTCAAGATCCGCAAAGAACGACTCAACTTCCTTCGCCGCAACTTCGGCTCCATTTTCCGCCGTGATTCGCTTGTTCGAAATCCCAAAAGCGAGAGTCACGTTCGCATTCGGCTCAAGCGTCTTGAGTTCCGCGGCAGACGCCTTGCGACCACCGCTACCGTATGTGCAGAACGGCACCACCACCTTGCCGCCCAGGTCATTGGAATCGAGGAAGGTGTAAATCGGCGGAGCAAAGGAGCCAAACATAATCGGGTAGCCCAGGTAGACCGTGTCGTACTTGGCGAGTTCCGGCTTTGCATTTTCGAGCGCGGGCCACTGCTTACTTTCACGCTGCACCTTCACCGCGGCGATCGTGCTATCGTAGGTCGATGGGTAAGCCGTCACGAGTTTGAGTTCCACTGCATCGGCATTCTTCGCCTTTGCGAAAATCTCGGCAAGTTTCTTGGTCGCACCGTTCTGCGAATAATACACCACCACCGACTTCGTTGGAGCCGGCGTAGGTGCAGGCGTCGCCACCTCAGCGACATCCTTTTTCGCCTCGGCCTTAGATTCCTGCTCGTTGCACGCGGCAAGCATTGCAGACATTCCAAGCATCGACAATGCGGCAACAGCCAAATTCAATTTACGGAACATAAAAACCTCCTGTAAAATCTCGGCGCACAGATCATCTGCCTACGCTCTCTAGCAAAAATATAATTATTCTTCCGAATCCAGCTCCGGTTCGTACCTGTTTTCCACCATCAAGGCAAGTTCCAGTTCGTCGTTGAATTCCTGCAACTGACTGAGCGAGGCGTCGTCCAAGTCAAAGCTCACAAAAGCCGTGATGCCCTCGGTTCCCATATTGGCGAGCAGGTTCAAGATACGCTTGCGCCGCCAGCGGGGCATGTCGGTGATAGGATATTCGTGAAGTCTGTCCAAGGGCGAACCGGGGCAGTAGTCCATCGCATTCGAGAGCTTTTTCTTGAGCATCTTGCGGTACTTTTCGACCTCGCCCTTCTTACCCACCAGCGGAGGCTTGCGCAAACCAGGCTCGATACCCTTGAGTGAGAACTGGTCCTTTGCATGCTCTACCGAATTGAAGTCGATTTCACCCTTGTACAGGAACAGGTATTCCGTCTCCGTATTTCCCTCGGAATCAGTGTAGGTGACCATGCCGCGCTCGATATGGCGTTCGTTCCCGACGACATCGCTCATCTTGACATTTTTCCCGTCAATCTGAAACTCCACCCGGAAATACTTTTCGGGTAAATACTTCATAATGTACTCACGAGTGTAAGTAGAAAGCCACTGGCGTTTGAACAGGTTGAGCATTATCTTTCCCCTTTGAAAGTACATTCATATAGTCCCCAGCTCCATGAATGGTACGTAATCCCTGGATAATTCATCACATTGTATTCCCATTCGATAAAAGCGTTATTCGCATCGTTCATTTCCATGCACTCAAGGAATTTTTCCATCGAGATTCGCTTTCCATCATAGGAATACTTGAAAATGCAAGTATCTTTCTTCGTTTTTTTCGACGCAGAAGTTGACAGATTCATGGAACGCCTCCTTGGTAAAATGTTATGTTCCAAACAAAAATCGGCGAATTTTCGCTAAAATCGTCATCTTTGATTCATCAGCATGATATTTCACCGGGTGCCTACGAACGGGACAGGTCTTGTACACGGTATGATTGTCGCGTTATTATATATCGTATTTCAGGTGTTTATCCGTAAAAGACAAAAAGACCGCAGCAACATGCTACGGTCTAAATTTTTAGGGCGTTCCCCGCTGGCGCGGGTCGGGCTGTCGCGGTATCGCGAATCAAGTTTCCTGAGCCTGCCGAAGGGGTGATTCGCGTCCGTTCAGCCTCGGCTCCTTACAGTCACCGAATCCGACCCCTTCGGGCTTCCATCCCTAACGCGTTACGCAAAAAACGTTTTACTCGTTTTCACCAAATGCATTTTTTAGCGTTTCTTTCTATGCTTGGAATACTTCCAGTCAACTTTTCCGTTTTTTTCAATTACATTTCCTTCATCATCTAAGCATGATCTAGGATGCTTTATAAACCGCAAAAAATAGTCATTTTCATGAGTCCATGAAATCCATTTATTATAAGGCCACTCATTTAAATCCGTGTATTCCTTAAACATGCATTGTGCGATAAAACCACATACAACGATTTCTTCAAGATTTGAAAACGATTTAAGACAATCTTCCAAGGAATTTTTATACTCGTTGAATATGCTAGGGGCTCTCCGGTTAAGTTCCAATATTTTATTCGTTATTTTAGCAGAATGGCATTCCATTTTCTTGCATTGGCGCCAACTATCTTGTTCAACATCCTTTAGATTTTGCCAAACCGATTCGTTTTCATCAAGAGTTTCACCTAACATCAAGTCGTCTTTTTTTAGTGGAAACTTGAAAGTATCAAAAATTGCATATTGAAAAACATTATGATTTTCGTCTACAATCAATTCACCAAAAGCTTTGTCTGAATCGGGACTTATTTTGAGAAGTGCTTTTGACATAACTTCGCCACTTGGACCTGCACATGGATATCCCTTTTCTAGCTCTGTTTTCCCAGGAGACTCCAGAATAAATAGAGTCTTGACTTCGTTTTGTTTTCCCTGAACATAATGTTCATGTTTTTCTAGATGATTTGCCATAATAACGTTCTCAATAAATTTGACCTATAATTCAAGTTCCTGCTCAGCAGGCTTGAACTGCTTTGTTTGCGAAAGAGAAAACCCCTTTTTTGGTTATAAATCTTTCTTTCACATCTTTGTTTGTATACCGGTAAAAAAGGATTTTTCCCTTACGTGAATAATTCTCCTTCTTATATCGGGGCACACTATTCGGACCTAGTACAACGATAAGTTCATCATATTTAGTTGGGTCTCCTACGTGAATGTTCTTGGCTTTAGTGGAGTCGCTGAATTTGATTTGCATTTTTCTTCCATTTTCTGTTGCATCATAACTAGGATTTGTTTTGGATTGAACCAACGTCAAGTTAGGATAAACCTGATTACAAAGAAATTCACCAATATCGCCAAATATGTTGTCAGACCGGATGATGCCTACTTTTCTCAACTCTTTGATTAGTTCGTAAAATTGGTGTAACTTTGTTTTATGTTTGATATCCAATCCCATAATAAATTTCCTTTCTTCCGCAACCGCGCTTCGCGCGGGCTAGGGGTGGGGCCGTGGCCGCGGGCGGCCTAGGCCCAATTCGCTCTACGCCCAATGACGTAGGCTCACTCGGAATCCTTGACGAGACGAACAGAGAAACCGTACGACTTATTGCTGAGGTTCGAATTCATCGAAGCGCCCGTACCGAAGTAACGGTAGTAGGCGAGGGAAGACGAGTACTCAGTGGCCGTCCAGAAGTACGCGTAGCTGCCTAAATCGTAGAAGGAGCCCGAGTACTGGCGACCAGCGGGAAAGGCCGCAAAGCCGTAATCATCTGTACCATTGCCGCTATTCCACCCATTTTTAGACTTGAGCTTAGCGCCAGCATTTGCCACTCCGCCCACATTTGTGGCTAAAATACCCCATTCTTCATTTGTAGGCAAATGCCAGCCATTAGGAACTGCAGACATGGCGGCAGCCCATGTGTAAAGACGACCATACTTTTCACAATTTTCTTCTTTGTTTCCATAGCACCAGCTATTTGAGATTTCATAATTCAGGTTCTCAGCCATCCATGTTTGAGTTCCTATGACAACCGTTTTGTATGTCTTTCCATCCCTTGGATCCGTCAAAGTACCATAAACAATATTTACAACAGAACCTGCCCATAGACTGCTTTTGCATGTGTAAATGGAGTCTTGCGTGTCGGATATCTGTTTTCTTATTTCTTCATTTTCCGTATAACTGACGCACCCTTTATCCAGTGATATTTCTTGCTCGTTTGCAACTCTAAATGAGTTCGCGTCGCAGACATATTTGTTGGACGTCTCGACTTCTCCAGCAACAATAGATCCGTCTGTAAGGCAGGATTTTCCGTAAGTATCATACTCCAGCACCGTTGCAACATTCCAACTTCCCAACTTACAGATGTAATACACTTCATTTAACATCTCAACAACCCCGTTGTTTGAAGCAGAGCAATATCCCAATCCATATTCTTCGGCAGTTATCTGTTTCCAAGTTTTATTCTCACAGATGTAATACTTGCCACTCTGAATATGCTTTTCGCCATCCTTGCTTGTAACACAAGCACCGTATTCATACTCCATATCGTTTGTCGTAGCACGCCAAGCACCTTCCACATACACATAGTGGTTCGATGAATTTACACTTCCTGCCTTCACTTCGCCTTCTATCCCCGCACTCCAGCCGTAGGTATCATATTCCAGAGCAGTCGACAAAGTCCAATCTCCGGTTTTACAAGTGTAATAGGAATCAGCAAATTTAACCACCTCATTTTGTCGTCTAGAAACACAAGCTCCGAGATTGTTTTCTATCTCATTGGCACTTGCTCGCCATGCCCCATTCTCATAGACATAGAACTTGTCCTGGTTCACCTTGCCCGCGCGAACTTCGCCATCATCACCCTTGCCGAACCCGTCGGTATCGTATTCAAGAACAGTCGCTGTGCGCCAGCTCTTGTCTTCGCAGATAAAATAAGTTTCATCAATTTTCGCAATCTCCCCCGCACGGTTTGTGGAGCAAAGTCCCAAGGCAGTTTCATTCTTCGCAACCGTCCACTTGCCATTTTCAAACACATAGTAAGTCGCCGTCACGTTTCCTTTCTTGACTTCGCCCTCTTCACCTTCGGCCCACTGGTAGGTGTCCTTCTCGTAATCGGTAGCCTTGCGCCAACCTGTGGCCTTGCAGATGTAGTGGACTTTGTAATTCTTGCTCTTGGCGTTCCTGTTCTGGGCCACCACATCGTAGCGGGTCGAGGCGCAGCCGCCCAGTTCGTAGGCGTTGTTCCAGTAAATGGTCAGGTAGTTCTCGTAGGCGGGAATGTCCAGGATGTTCCAACTCTTCACGTTGGCCCGCACGGAACCGCCGTCAAAACCTTCGGCCCAGTCCGCCATGTCGGCCTTGGTCTGGGCGTCGTTCCACTCGCCGTCACCGGCCATGTCCTGCTTAAAGTCGGCAATGGCCTTCTGTATTTCGGCTTCGCTCCTGTCGCCAATGAAAAGCAAAGAAATCGCCATCAGGGTGGCATTGACATCGTGGTTCGTGCTGGTGGATGGCACGAATGTTTTCAGGTCTTCGGAATACTCCACCGTCGTCGCAAAGCCGAAAGCCGTCATGATTTCATATTCGGCCTGCTTCTTGGCGGCGAACACGCTGTAGCCCTTGTTCACCAGCTGTACGGCGCGGTCGTATTCCAGGTGGGTGAGCAGGTTGATGTTCACCTCGGTGCGGCTGGTCAAATCGGTCAGGGCGCGGAGCGTTATGGAATCCTTGCTCCATTCGCCGGTCACTTCGTTGCGCCACAGGCCACGGACTTCAAGCACCGCGTAGGGGTAAACCAGGTTCACCTTCGGAATCACGAAGTCGCCCTTGTTGCTGGAGATTTCGTCGATGTATTCGCGGCCCGTGTAGGTCAGTGCGTCGTCGTGCAAAAGGACTTCGCGGAGCGTCAGGGGAGAATCGAACTTGAAAGGACCCTTCTGCGCCGCACCCAAAATGGACGCGTTCTTCACGATATAGCCGTCGGCGGTCTCGGGCACCCACTTTACGGAATCGCATTTGAAGAAGACGGAATCCTTCTTGACCAAAACGCGCTGCTTGGCGTTGCCTGCGTGGCATTGAGGCAAGTTTTCCTTGGCGGGAACGATGTCGTAACCCGGATAGATTTCGTCTTTTGCCCAACCATTCGCCTTGCACGTAAAGTAAGAAGAATCGGCCAGCACCAGGGCGCGTAGGCCCATGAGGCTTGCATCGCAGGTGCCGAGCTGCTCCTTTGTAGGAACCTCGATGAAGGACGCGCGAACCGACGAACTGGAACCGCCGTTCAGCGGGTCGTCAATGGTGGAACTGCTGGATTCCGAGTCGTTGCCCGGAATGACGCTGGAGGAAGACTGCATCGGGTCGGGATTCTCCGGCAGGGTCGTGATGTCGAGCCAGTTGTTGTTGGAGCACAGATAGTCGATGGATTGTGCCGTGACATAAACCGTATCACCTTCGCGGTCGGGGGTGCAGGCTCCCAGGTCGTAGATGGTGGAAACTTCGCGGACGGGGACATCTTCTGCTCCGCTGGACTTGCTCCCGCTATCACCACCGCAGGCGGCAAGCACAAGGGCCGCCATGGATCCTATCGCTAGGCTCCAGGAAGAATACTTTTTCGGATTTGGCATGGTTTTCATGGTGTTGTCCTCGATTTATAAATGCGACAAGGCGCGCCGTGCAAAAGTGCAGGTGTGAACATGTTGCGGAGGCTGTCCGCAAAAGTTTGGACTGGGTGCCGCGAATCCGCAAGGGCGAAATCGCTTATATTGCGTATAGAAAAGTTTACACGGGGGGGGGGTAACGCTACGCGTTCATGGGCCGACGAGAGGTGCCCCCCGCGGCAAACAAAACCAGGCCCGTCTTTCGAAAGAAATCGGCGGTTTATGTAGTTTACGCTCGACATATACACCCTAAATATAACCTAAAATTCCGCGCAACCGCATGAAATGTTTACAAAAGAGACCGGTCTTGAGATGAAAACGGCGATGCTCGCTATTTTGTAAAGAAAAAGGTATTCCAAATTGGAACACACCTTTCCATTCTGCAATCTTTCTTATTGCATCATTTTGCGTATCGGACAGCGTTTACTTCCGCCATAATTTCCTCTTCGCTAAGAAGAAGTTCCTTAGGGCGAGTGGCTATAAAACGTTCAAGCATCTGCTCCTTGGTCCTTGTCCGCCATCCGAACTTTCGGATAAGTTCACTAAACAGAGACCAGTCCTTTTCAGGGACATCCAGATAAATTCCTTTTGTCGCTTGCTCCGCTAGCATATTATACCTTCGTGTTAAGACCTACGAACAATATATATTTTCCGCAAAAGAAATGCAAGTTGCCCACATGGAAAAGAGCCTAGAAATATGCAAAAAGACCGCAGCGGTGAGCTACGGTCTAAATTTTTGTCTTGCGAACCTTCGGTTTCAAGGTCGGTGAGCTTGCCGAACCGACTTGGCGGAGTTCACTTCGGCAGGCTCAGTGAACTTAAGCCCTAACAGTCGTGAAGCTAAACGCTTCGCCGTCGGCGTCGTTGGCTTCGAGGCCATCGGCGGCGGCAGCCCAAGCAATCTTCACAGCCTGCGTTTGGCACTTCGTGCCCAACCTCTTCGGCTCGGCAATGTCCACGCAAGCGTGGCCGCTGCTCTCGCCTTGCGGGGTTGTCACCTGCGATGTACTTATCTCACAGCTTCAACGAAGACCTTTTCGCCATCTGCATCAGATTCCTGCAAACCTGCAGTAGAATCCTTCCATACAATAGCATTAGCTTGAGTCTCGCCCTTGATGTAAGATTCGTTTTCCTTCACAGCCTGTTTCAGCACTTCGCTTTCAGTATAAAGTTCAATGCTGATACGGTCAGAAATTGCAAAGTTCTGATCCTTTCTTCTGTTCTGGATGCGGTTCACGAGTTCGCGGGCCACGCAGGCGCGGCGGAGTTCGTCCGTAATTTTCAGGTCCAGAGCCACTGTGAAGTGCTGGTTGGCTTCCACGGCCATGCCGTCGGCCACGATGCGGTTGAGCATCAGGCAGTCTGCACCGACTTCACCGAAGTCGAACTTGATGGTTTCGCCAGCCTGGAGAGCCTTGATTTCATCGACGGTCAGCGAATTCAGCTTGGCGGAAATCACCTTCATGTTCTTCGCGTAATCCGGGCCCTTCGCCTTGATGGCAAGGAAGTTCGGCTTGGCGGAGAGCTGCACGAGTTTCGTCTCATCTTCCAAGAACTTCATTTCGCGAACGTTGAGTTCTTCGAGGATCAAGTCCTTCATGCTCTCGGCGACGTTCTTTTCTTCGGTGCCATGAGCAACCACCGTCATGCTGGCAATCGGCATACGATTCTTTACGTTGTTCGTAGCGCGAATCACGCGGCCCATTTCGACCATGCCACGCACCATGGCGATGCGTTCTACGAGCTTTTCGTCCATCAGGGACTTGTCGGCGCTGGGGAATTCGCAGAGGTGCACGCTCACCGGAGCCTTATCATCGACTTCGCGAACGAGAATCTGGTAGATTTCTTCGGCGAGGAGCGGGAGGAACGGAGCGAGAATCTTGGAGAAGTCCACCAGCACCTTGTACATGGTGGCGTAGGCGGCGTTCTTGTCGCCATCGTTTTCGGACTTCCAGAAACGACGACGGCTGCGGCGCACGTACCAGTTCGTGAGGTCATCCACCGCGGCAATCACGGCGGGCACCACGTTGTACAGGCGGTAAGCCTTCATTTCCACTTCAACCTTGGCGGCCAAATCCTGCAAGGTTGCAAGCATCCAGCGGTCAAGTTCATTGTCGCTCTTGACTTCTTGACCCGGCTTCCACGTAAGCTGGCCCTTGGCGGCGTCGGCGTTGTGGTTAGACACAAAGAATGCAACAGCGTTCCAAAGCGGCAACATCACCTGCTTCACGATGCCCTTCACGCCTTCTTCGCTGAAGCGCAAGTCTTCGGCCTTCAAAGCGGCAGAGTTGATCATGAACAAGCGAATAGCGTCGGCCCCCGTGCGTTCGATGAGGTCGTTCGGGTCCGGGTAGTTGCGCTTGGACTTACTCATCTTGGAGCCGTCTTCGGCCAAGATAATACCGTTCACAATCACGTTCTTGAATGCAGGCTTCTGGAACAGAGCGTTCGAAAGCACCGTCAGCGTGTAGAACCAACCGCGGGTCTGGTCGAGGCCTTCAGCAATGAAGTCCACCGGGAAGCTGCGTTCCACCAGTTCCTTGTTTTCGAACGGGTAATGGCGGCTGGCATACGGCATGGAACCGGATTCAAACCAGCAGTCGAACACTTCCGGCGTTCCCTTGCACTACGGCAAGGTCGGGCTATATTCTGGGGGCAATCGGCTGCGCTTACGCTTGCCGCTCACCTCCCAGAACAAAGCCTCGCTTCGCGAGTCTTGTCCCCAAGGGGTCACTATCCCTAACGCAAATGGGCGGGCTTACGCCCGTCCCCAAAAAAGTTGTTGAAAATTTATTTTATGCTAAATTTCTGAGTATAATTTTCTATTCGTATCAGATAGTTGCCTGCCCGCGGTATAACAATATTGAAATTAGCCAATTCAACGAGCCCCATTTTCAATACTTTTCCCTGCATGTCAAAAATTGCATAAGCAGAACCAACTTTTGCTCCCGCAATCTGAACTCCGCGATTAAGGGCTTTCACAGTAAACGGTGCATTCACAGATATGCTAATCGGCATACTACTAGAATTACACGGTTTATTCGGGTTTCTTATGGTTAGCTTGATTTTATACACATTGCCGTTAACCGTCAAAGAATCCGTTTCAACAGTCCCATTACATACAAGATCCCTGTAGGTTTCGGGAACCGTTCCGTAAATAGACAGATCAATTCCAGATTTTTCCACCTTTAGGAACGGAATGTCATAACTTTCGCGAACATAACTTTGGACATCTCTAAATATTATTGTTTCCATCCAATCGTTTATACCGAGCGTTTGTTCTAGATTTCCATATATGACAATTTTGTTAGAAGATGACGAAGTTGTTTTACTTGAACTACTCGACAAAGCTATAGAACTACTACTTTTTACAGAACTCGATGATTTTGGAGCACTGCTGGAACTTGATTTAGCAACACTGCTAGAACTACTTTCAGGATTCTTCGAATACTTCGCTGTAATAGTAATATCACTTACAACCGAGATTTCAGTTCCTGCAGTTCCGATTTTATTGTCACCATTATAATAAGCATCAAAAGTATAGCCATCCTTTTTAGGCGCAGTCGGCAAAACGTAGGTTTCATTTTCTTCAACCTTAACACTATCTATTTTCTCATCATTTGGTCCAACAACCTTAACGATATAGGTAATTAATTCTTCAAACAAAGCCTTAACCGTTAAGTTTTCTGTCACATTTGCAAAAGTAGCGTTCCAACCAACAAATTTATAACCCTCACGAGCTACATTTGTAGGAGCTACAGCAGCACCACCATAAGGAACCATCTGTTCATCAATGATGGTCGTCCCATTCAAGAACGTCACCTTATATTCAACCTTACTAGAATCAAACAATGCCGTATAAGAAGCATCTTCTGTAACATAAACAAGAGCAGGTTTCCACCCCTTATGCGTATATTTCCATTCAGCTGTAGTCGCACGAGATGGCGTCTTCGAACAACTTGGCATTTTGCCATATTCGAAAGCTTCACTTTCTATCTTTGTTCCATCATAATTATTAAATGTAATGACATACGAGCGTATCGTAGAATCATAAACCGCATGATAGTCAAAATCTTCTACAGCATTTGTAGGCTCAACATCCCAGCCTTTAAATGTATAAGTGTATTGAGCCGTTGTTTCTTTAGTTGGCGTTTCGCCTCCATATGCAACAACGCTACCATGCTGATACGACTTGGTTTCAAGCAAAGTTGATTTTGCATCCGTATTGAAGAAATTGATAGTCCAAAACACTTCACTTGCATCGACATAAACAGCATTAATCGTTTGATCAGCAGTAAACACCGTTGTCGGCTTAACTCTGACATCGTTAGCATTATACCATCCAGTAAAAACAAATCCTTCTGCAGGTTCTGGATTTTCAGGGAAAGTCGCCAAACCTTTGTTATTTGTATAACGATTTGTCATCACGCCTTCATCATTAAAGATGACTTTATAGATAGCGTGATTTGACTCATCAGCAAATATAGGATATCCACCATTTCGACTCCAGACACTACTATTTGTTTCCGTTCCATTTGTCGTGTTAAGAATCCAAGCGAATTGGTCTTTTTGCATATCTTTTGTTGATTTTCCCGCCACACTTGCGGCGGTTCCAGAATTGGAACCTATCGAGTTCATCGATAAAGAATCCGCATTAAAGTAAGTGTTTGACACGGTGCTTGTATTGGTTTCATTTTTTCCAATAATGGCACCGACATCAATTGTTCGGCTACTCTTTATTTTATTAGCAATAACAAAACTATTTTTTACTTTTCCTGAATTAGAGCCAACCACACCTCCCATGTTAGATGAAAATACATCTCCGTTGGAGTATGCCGGCGAAAAAGATATGGACGATTTTTTTACACAATTTTCTATGACCGCATCCTTGTTGTTTGTTCCGCTTATTCCACCGATATAGTTTATCCTTACATACGAAGTGATTTCCATACTTCCTTCACTCATGCACATATTAATATTGCTATTATTTCTACCAGAAACACCACCAATATGCAATGTTCCTCGCCCATAAGAATTGTAATAAGTAGAGTTAGAAATTTGCATACTCCCTCTATTTTGGGCATTCCTAATCGTTTTTCGGTTAAGTCCGACAATTCCACCTCCATAAATGGTTTTTGGTGTGCCGTAATCGTTAGGAGCAGGAAATGTAATTACTTTTACAAGACCCTCATTTTGTACGTATTCTATAATTCCATCGTTTATCCCTGCTATTGACCCAATATTTGCATTAAGTGAATCTTTTTTTCGTTCTTCATCAACTAAAATCGAATCAGCGTTAAAACAGTTTTTTATCAAGCCATAATTCTGCGCAGCAAATGCAGCAATCCGTATATCACTGCCCATAAAAATATTTTTTTCACGTAGTCCATTACGAAGGCTCAGATTACGTAAAACACCATCATTCCCTAAATAACCTACTAATCCCGTAAATTTAAGATTTCTTGCATACAGGCCATATATAATATGTCCTGCTCCATCAAGAACACCGTTAAAAGCATGATTATTATCTTCTCCGATTGGCGACCAAGGATATGTTGTTCGAGTTGTTTTTTTCGCGCCAAAAGTAATATCATTTCCTAGCACGGCATTTATCGTTGTTTTTCCGCCATTAACCTGGTCCGCAAACCATGCAAGTTCATCGGCTGTTGTGATGACATAGAATGACTTGCCATCAATCTTTTTCATGTTTTCTGGTTCTGACATAGAACCAGTCCATGCCGCCGCAATCGCATCACACGCAAGCAACGCAACCAAGGAGACAATGATTAAGTCTCCTTGCTACTTACACTTTTGATTAGGATGATTGTTGTTATATTCCTCTGTAATTCGATCAACAAAAGCCCAGAATTCTTTGAGACCTTTGGAGGCGATTTGTTTTGCCAACTTTGAGTCTTTTTCTTTTATATTGTCCATGATTAGAGAAAAGGAATTTTTAGACAGTTTTCCGTATAACCAAACAAGATTGTCAAAAGAACTATAATTATTTCTTATTGGTTCAAATTTTAAAAGATCATTTATTAGGGTTGCCTTGTGTTCATTTTTCGAATGCACAGGGAATTCATATCCGAAAAATTCTAGAATTTTATTTACATTTTCCTTTAGAAGGGAATCTTCTATTGGAAAATTATGCTCCGTAAGAAAGTAAAAATACTTGCTAATCAAAGAAGGGGCTTTTGCTGAGGGGGTTCCGAAAGATGTTTCAAACAAATCCTTGATATCAGATTGCTTTAGCGACTCCTTATATTGGCTTATTTTCTCTTTCAGTTCATCATCGTCCTTAGACCTATCTGCAATAGCTTGTGCCAGTTCGTCCATTCCACCTACATGTTTTTTCATGTTTGTAGAATAAAAAGAATCAACTACAGCGAGACGAATATAAACAATCTCCCGATATGATAAATCTGATTTTAATTTAAAAAGCGAATCAATGACATTTCGATTCCTAAAATATGGAGTATCATTTTCTAAGACTTCTTTGGCTAACGCCATGAGTTCCCGAAATTCTTTTTCCTTAGCCATAACAGCCTCCATCGTATACACCTATGGAGTTTCGCCCCTGCTCAGCAATGAACTTCGCCAATTTTCGTGAGAATACAAAAAAGGCGCAGATCGTTGCATCTATCTGTGTGGGGCTCTAGACTGCCTCTGAACGATAAACACAAACGACCCACGCCCCAAAAGGGCTGTTGCTTTTTGATCTATACGACCAAAGTCCAGCTCTGATGAGCTGGTACAGCAAACCGAGATACACCGCAAAACGGCATACCTGCGTGAGCGTTCGCCTTATTCTCGTTCAGGGAAATTGTCTAGATTTCACACAGAGAACAAGAGCTAAACTCTCTAACATGTCCAATTTAAAAATAACTTAAATATGGGCGAGATGCACGGAAAATTTACAAAAGAACCCAGTTTTGTGACGAAAACGGCGATTTCGGGCCAATTTGTAAAGGAAAAGGGCTGTTCCAAGTTGTAATGGGGGCTTAATCATCCCGTTCGCCATGCGACGTGATGTATTTGCGGTTTGGATCATGGGAAGCCGTGGTAGTCGGGCGAAGCATACCCATCATAACCAATTTGGTAGTATATTGCTGACGGGTCTTTGTTTGATTTTTCACGCCTAACATGTCCAAAATTTCTTGTGCCGTTCGGGGCATTTCATTGCAAAATTCCAGTACCTTTTGCTGCTTGGCAGTAAGACGCATTTTATCACCTTTTCCTCCATGCTTGGTTAATTCCCCGCCTAAGTTGGTTACTTTTTTGTCAAGGTTGGTTACCTTTTCGCTGGAGTTGGTTACTTTTTCATCGGGGTCTGACGCCTTTGTCTTACGATATATGACCGTGCGGAAGTCTTCTGCCTGGTAAAATTCCGGTGTCTGGAGACCATATTGTTCACAGGCCGCTATCAAATCGGTCGTTCCTGTTCCCAAATGCTCAATATAGCCGGCAAGGAACAACGGGTGCGCAATGACGGGATTTGTGGGCTCAGACGAATGCATTTCACGCAGTTTCTGTACAGTAAAACCATCGGGAAGCCGTCCAGGATTCCAAATCTCGACACGATCACGAAAAAGCATCACCTGCACGCTGGCATTGCTGGTATAGTCACGATGCGCAACGGCATTGGCAATAGCTTCTGCCACGGCACTTTCCGGCAATTCGTAATCCACAGGAGCATCCGCCGAATGGTCGCGAGTACCCACGCGAGCGTCTATGCGCGACATTACGAAACCAACGGCCTTATCTATCATCTCAAAGAGCGAACCTGCGAACACTTGATAATTGCGGATGGGTTTTTCCACTTTTGTGCCATAGAACTGAGCGCAGCGAACCTCCGATGTGCGGAAGAACCGTTGCGGATCCTTGGCAAAAAGGAGTAGAGCTGAATTTGTCAAGCGACCGTCATCCGTCAATACATGTATGCCCGAAAAAATCTTTTCCATACCATCGGCAAATGTCAGCGGGAAATTGCGTTTTTCCTTTGCCCTGTTGATGAATGTCCGCACCCGCTCAGGGTCAATATCATCGTAAGTTGCAACCGGATGAGCCGCAGCATCAAAGGGAGCCTTACGAATGAATTCTTTTTGTTCCAGATAATCAATGAGAGAGTTGTAAACGGCTGTGCGTAGTTCTTCGTAGGTGGTAAAGCTGCGACGGACAAGTTCCTGCTCGACCTTCTTTACAAAAACTTGTTCCTTTGGCTCTCGCTTGGATTCGGTTCGTAACGTGTACACCAACCGATGTACAAAATGAGCCTTTGCTGTATCGTATTCACGTTCCGTGGGTGAAACGCCCTCAGAGTCCTCGTAGCCGTATTGCGTGCCAAAAATACCCAAATAAATATGGCTTTCGGCAGCTTGAGCAAGATACGCCTTTTGTGCAGAAACCTCGGATGCAGGCATATCCTCAAAAATAAACGGCACAAAGAATCGACCGAGCAGGGAATCCGTCCGGATATAATCGCACAAGAGTCGTCGTTCGCAAGCAAACTCTCGCTGAACACTGCTGATGAATACTTTTATATCACCCATTTTTCTCTCTTCAGATCATCTCTGTTCTTTCGTTTTGAAGATAGATAATTTTCAGAAAAAAGGAAACGGCGCTCCCACGGGGAACGCCATTTTTGATTTAAACCATTCTCTTTGATTAAGCCTTTACCGTCGTGAAGCTAAATGCCTCGCCGTCGGCGTCATTAGCTTCGAGGCCATCGGCGGCAGCAGCCCACTTGATGGCAACGGCCTGCGTCTCTCCGGCAATATAAGCCTCGTTCTCCGCGACTGCTTGCTTGAATACGTCGCTTGCAGAGAACAGCGTCACTTCGATCTTGTCGGTGATGGCGTAGTTCTGGTCCTTACGGCGGTTCTGGATGCGGTTCACGAGTTCGCGGGCCACGCAGGCGCGGCGGAGTTCGTCTGTGATTTTGAGGTCCAGAGCCACGGTGAAGTGCTGGTTGGCTTCCACGGCCATGCCGTCGGCCACGATGCGGTTGAGCATCAAGCAGTCAGCACCGACTTCACCGAAGTCGAACTTAATCGTCTCGCCATTCTGCAGAGCCTTGATTTCGTCAACGCTCAACGAATTCAGCTTGGCAGAAATCACCTTCATGTTCTTCGCGTAATCCGGGCCCTTCGCCTTAATGGCAAGGAAGTTCGGCTTGGCGGAGAGCTTCACGAGCTTGGTTTCGTCTTCGAGGAACTTCATTTCGCGAACGTTGAGTTCTTCGAGGATCAAGTCCTTCATCGTTTCAGTAACATTCTTTTCTTCGGTGCCATGAGCAACGACCGTCATGCTGGCAATCGGCATGCGGTTCTTTACGTTGTTCGTAGCGCGAATCACGCGGCCCATTTCGACCATGCCACGCACCATGGCGATGCGTTCCACGAGCTTTTCGTCCATCAGGGACTTGTCAGCACTCGGGAATTCGCAGAGGTGCACGCTCACCGGAGCATTGGCATCCACTTCGCGAACGAGAATCTGGTAGATTTCTTCGGCGAGGAGCGGGAGGAACGGAGCGAGAATCTTGGAGAAGTCTACGAGAACCTTGTACATGGTTGCGTAGGCAGCGTTCTTGTCGCCATCGTTTTCGGACTTCCAGAAACGACGACGGCTGCGGCGCACGTACCAGTTCGTGAGGTCATCCACCGCGGCAATCACGGCGGGCACCACGTTGTACAGGCGGTAAGCCTTCATTTCCACTTCAACCTTGGCAGCGAGATCCTGCAATGTTGCAAGCATCCAGCGGTCAAGTTCATTGTCGCTCTTGACTTCTTGACCGGGCTTCCATGTGAGCTGGCCCTTGGCGGCGTCGGCGTTGTGGTTCGAGACAAAGAATGCAACAGCGTTCCAAAGCGGGAGCATCACCTGCTTCACAATGCCCTTCACGCCTTCTTCGCTGAAGCGCAGGTCTTCGGCCTTCAAAGCGGCGGAGTTGATCATGAACAAGCGAATGGCGTCGGCACCCGTGCGTTCGATGAGGTCGTTCGGGTCCGGGTAGTTGCGCTTGGACTTACTCATCTTGGAACCATCTTCGGCCAAGATAATACCGTTCACAATCACGTTCTTGAATGCGGGCTTCTGGAACAGGGCGTTCGAAAGCACCGTCAGCGTGTAGAACCAGCCGCGGGTCTGGTCGAGGCCTTCGGCAATGAAGTCCGCCGGGAAGCTGCGTTCCACCAGTTCCTTGTTTTCGAACGGGTAATGGCGGCTGGCATACGGCATGGAGCCGGATTCAAACCAGCAGTCGAACACTTCCGGCGTGCGGCGGTAAACCTTGCCGTCCTTTTCGATGGTGAGCTTATCGACAAAATGCTTGTGCAAGTCGTCGAGCTTCACGCCGGTGAGCTGCTGCAATTCTTCGATGCTGCCCACGGCAATCATGTCGCCGTCGTCGCTGAGCCACACCGGAATCGGCGTACCCCAGAAGCGGTTACGGGAAAGGTTCCAGTCGCGGGCGCCTTCGAGCCACTTGCCAAAGCGTCCGTTCTTGATGTGGTCCGGCACCCAGTTCACGGTCTGGTTGTTTTCGACCATCCATTCCTTCAGAGTCTTGGTGATACCGTCCTTGTTCGTGACAGGGGCGTCAATCTTCAGGAACCACGTCTTGAGGGCGCGGTAAATCAGAGGAACGCCGGTACGCCAGCAGTGCGGGTAGCTATGGACAATCACGTCCTGCTTGAACACGCGGCCCTGTTCCTTGAAGTAGCGGATAATTTCCTTGTCGGCTTCCTTCGCACCCAGGCCCTTCCACATCGGGACCTTGTCGGTGAACTTGCCTTCGGTATCCAGCGGGTCGAAAAGGCCGAGGTCGAGTTCTGCGCCCTTCTGGAAGTCTTCTTCACCGAAGGAAGGAGCGGTATGCACGGCACCGGTACCGTCTTCGGTACTCACGTAGTCGGCGGGGTAAATCTTGTAGTGGCGGGACAGCTGGTCCGGCGTCACGAATGCATCGGAAATGCGGGAAAGCGGTTCGTAGTCCTTGCCCACGAGTTCAGAGCCCTTGCAGGTATCAACGATGTTCGGGTTCTTGAAGTAGGCGGCGGTACGGCTTGCGGCAATCCAGTACTTCTTGCCATCCTGTTCCACAAGGTTGTAGTCCATGTCCGGGCCCACAACGATGCAGAAGTTGGAGTACAGAGTCCACGGGGTCGTCGTCCACACGAGGATGCTCGTGTCCTTGAACTTGGGCTCGTTAGAGTTAATCGGGAAGATGAGCGTCAGAGACGGGTCCTGACGGTCCTTATAGCCCTGGTTCGTTTCGAAGTTCGAAAGCGGAGTGGCAAGCGCCGGGCTGTACGGCTGGATGCGGTAGCCCTGGTAGATGAGGCCCTTGTCGAAGCACTGCTTGAACACCCACCACACAG